>R21__coassemble_1513_pt1 | contig 15476 bp, 11 predicted proteins | sample R21__metabat2_low_PE_053 | metagenome-assembled genome bin R21 | reverse complement strand
GAGCCTCTTCAGCGAGTCTGGCCTCCTCTTCCGCCTTGGCTTTCGCTTCGGCTTCCGCCTTCAGGCGGGCCTCCTCAGCGAGACGAGCCTCTTCAGCGAGTCTGGCCTCCTCTTCCGCCTTGGCTTTCGCTTCGGCTTCCGCCTTCAGGCGGGCCTCCTCAGCGAGACGAGCCTCTTCAGCGAGTCTGGCCTCCTCTTCCGCCTTGGCTTTCGCTTCGGCTTCCGCCTTCAGGCGGGCCTCCTCAGCGAGACGAGCCTCTTCAGCGAGTCTGGCCTCCTCTTCCGCCTTGGCTTTCGCTTCGGCTTCTGCTTTGAGGCGAGCCTCCTCAGCGAGTCTGGCCTCTTCCTCTGCTTTGGCTTTCGCCTCAGCTTCGGCCTTCAGGCGGGCTTCCTCAGCGAGGCGGGCTTCTTCTTCTGCCTGTTTGGCTTTTTCTTCGGCCAGCCGGATCTTTTCGGCGGCTTTTTCTTCTTTGGCTTTGCGACGGCGCTCGAAGTAACCGAGTTTTTCGACTTCCGGAGTTTCGGTGGCCAGGGGCAGCGGCGCGACTTCCGGGGTCTTGCGGGACATCGAGGGTTTGATGACCGTGGCATCGACGCGTTTTGCTTCATGTTCGGCGCTCATGAGCTCGTCGACACGGAGGTCGTCGGTCAGCGGGGTACGGGAGAGGGGACGGCGGTAGATGCGGTCGGACGCGTTGTTTTCCGTCACGACGAAGTCGGGTTCGGAGGTCTTTCCGTTCTCGAGGTCGCGGGCCAGCTGCTCGTCTTCCTGCGCAAGCCGGCTGATGCGCTCCTGCCGTGCGGCCACGGCGGCTCGGGCGGCCTTGCGGGCCTCCTCTTCTTCCGCTTTGCGCTCGGCTTCGGCGGTCTTCTCGGCTTCCATCCGCTTCAGTTCCCGCTCGGCCTTCTCGGCGGCGGCGCGGGCTTCGGCGGCAGCTTTTTCAGCAGCAGCGATCCGCTCTTCGGCGGCCATCAGTTCCGCTTTCGCCTTCGCCTCTTCCAGCGCGGCGGCTTTCTGGTCTTCGGTCCCTTCGTTGATCTCGCTCAGCGCTTTCGCGACGAGGTCCGCGATGTGGTCCTCCTGGGAAGGTCCTGCCTTCTCAGCGGTGTCCGCGGTGGGGAGGGAGTCGAGTCCCGGAAGGTTGCCGAGGCCGAATCCGGTGTTCTCCGGATGGTCTCCGGCGAACATGGCCTCCTCGTTCTGTTCGGCGGACCGGTTCGCGATGGCGGCCGTTCCCGCCACGGTGGCGGCAATGGCGCCGACGACGGCACCGAACTTCAAAAATCCACTTCTGCTCATTGTTTTTCGCCCCTTATTTCGACGGTTTTCCCGTCAGAATACTGCCTAACATTTTATCATGTTTAGAAATACTCTACAACGCTTCCCTTAAAAATAATAAAGAGGGTACATCGCCGCAAAAAGAAAAAACCGGGAGAGCCCGAAGGCCCTTCCGGTCTTTGTCTTATGGTGTGGTGTGCGTTACGCTTCCGGAGAGAAGTCGTCCTTGCCAACGCCGCAGAGCGGGCAGACCCAGTCTTCGGGAAGAGCTTCGAACGCAGTGCCGGCCTCGATGCCGTTATCGGGATCGCCGACTTCGGGATCGTAGATGTAACCACAAACATCGCATACGTACTTCATGATAATATACCCTTTCTTAGAATAGCTATTCGGAAACGCCGCGCCGCTACGACACGACGGTTTACCCTGGTTTGTGGGCGATTTACCGCCCGCCGCCTCCGATGAGTTTGCCCTGCACCTTGACTTTCCCGAGCAGGGGGACTCTGGCGATGGCCGCACACCGTTCGCCCGCGAAGGTCATGGCCAGTTTGACCGGCTTCTTCATGGGGATGAACGAAGTGGTGAGTTCGCCGGAGAGCGTGTTGCCCTCCTCCTTGATGGAGAGGACTTCATAGTCGAAGGCTCCGTTGAAACCGGGGAGCTCCGGTTTGAACTCGTATTGGCCGCCGTTGTCGGAGATGGTCAGGTGAAGAGTTCCTTTGAATACGGGCGTGTTCAGATCGAACGCCCAGGTGCCGAGACCGATCATACAGTCCACCGTCCTTTCAACCCTCATTATATCGGATTCTTTCGAAATAGTACACCGGGAAATCAAAAAGACCACTCAAGGAGTGGTCCTTTTCGACTTTTTGTGGGGCCTTACTGGGCCTCGCTCATGTTTGCAAAGCATTCGCTGCAATAGACCGGACGGTCTTCACGCGGCTTGAAGGGGACTTTGCATTCTGCGCCACAGTTTGCACAGACCGCATCGTACATGACACGGTTGGCTCTGACAGCTTGTTTCCGCGCGTCGCGGCATTCCTTGCAACGCTGGGGTTCGTTCTCGAAACCTTTCTCTGCGTAAAACTCCTGCTCACCGGCGGTGAACACGAACTCTTTGCCGCATTCCTTGCAGACAAGCGTTTTGTCTTCGTACATGTTTCTTAACCTCACTTGAAAAAATTGCCGTATGCAATCGTACACACGTGTTTAAAGTACTCCATTTTTCAAAAAATGTCAATCAACGTCATGCACAAAAGAAACATATGATATTTGGATAAAAAAACGACCGACAAATCCGAACGATAAGAAAGTTTACTAGCGCGTTTTGCAAACCAAAAAATGGCGTAAATACTAGCGTTACGTAAACATCTGGAAGCCGGCGACCAGGACGCTTCCCGCCATGAGGATCGCGAGGATAATGGCTGTTATTTTAGTGAACAGATTGTTCATACGGAGGGCCTCTTTTCCTTAAAATCTATCGGACACATTGTAAATCGCCAAAGGGGCTCTGTCAATCGCTTCGGGTGCATTTCGGGGCGATTTACGTTACAATAGTCAGGACCCCTGCGGCGGAATGCGGCCTTGTCTCCATCCCCCCAACGTGCCGGCCGTCAGGGTATGTAAGAAAGGAGACATTCTTATGTACGCAAGTGTAAAAAGTGCCGGGGTGCGCGGTCTGTCCGCGGAGCTCGTGACGGTCGAAGTGGACCTCTCGAGCGGCCTGCCCCGATTCGACCTCGTCGGCCTGCCGAACTCGGCGGTGTCGGAGTCCAAGGAACGGGTGCGCTCCGCGGTGCGAAACTGCGGCTTCCAGTTCCCCATCAGCCGGATCACCGTGAACCTGGCGCCGGCGGACTTCCGCAAGGAAGGGCCCATCTACGACCTGCCCATCTTCACGGCCATGATGCTCGCCGACCACCAGGTCATCTCCGGGCAGAAGACCCTCGAACGCAAACTCGAGGAGCTGCAGTCCGCGGTGTTCCTCGGAGAACTCTCTCTCCGGGGCGATGTACGCCGTGTCCGCGGTGTGCTCCCCATGCTCATCTGCGCCCGGGAACAGGGCATGAAGCAGGCCTTCATCCCGGCCGGGAACGCGAAGGAGGCGACGGCGGTCTGTGACGCGATGGACGTTTATCCGGTCCACACGGTGAAGGAACTTCTCGCGCACCTGCGCGGCGAGGTGCTCATCGAGCCCGTCGAGCCGGTGCCCTTCGAAACGCTGGTGGAACAAAATGCCCGTGCCGACGCGCCGGACTTCTCCGAAGTCATCGGGCAGCGGGAGGCACGGCGGGCGCTGGAGATCGCCGCGGCCGGAGGCCACAATGTCCTGCTGGTCGGGCCGCCCGGCGCCGGCAAGAGCATGCTGGCGAAGCGCCTTCCCGGCATCCTGCCCGCCATGACCTACGACGAGGCCCTCGAGACCACGAACATCTACTCGGTGGGCGGCCTCCTGCCGGAGGACCTGCCGCTCATGGTCGAGCGTCCCTTCCGGGCGCCGCACCACACGGCCACCCTGTCCGCGATGGCGGGCGGCGGGGCCCAGGCGAGCCCCGGGGAAGTCACCCTCGCCCATAACGGCGTCCTCTTCCTCGACGAGACGCCCCACTTCGCGCGGCCCGTCCTCGAGGCGCTGCGCCAGCCCCTCGAAGACCGGTGCATCACCATCGCCCGCAACCGGGCCACGGTCACGTACCCCGGGAACATTCAGCTCATCGGGGCGATGAACCCCTGTCCCTGCGGCTACTACGGCGTCCCGTACAGCGAGAACGGCCGCGTCTGCAGCTGTTCCCTCCAGGACATCCGCCGGTACGCGGACAAACTGTCCGGGCCGTTCCTCGACCGCATCGACCTCCACGTCCGGGTGCGGCCGGTGCCGGAGCGCCTGCTCCTCGAAGCTGGCCGGTCCGAGTGCTCCGCGGACATCCGCGCGCGAGTCGTCGCGGCCCGGGACCGCCAGAAGGCCCGCTTCGAAGGCAGCGGCACCACCTGCAACGCGGGGATGACCCGCACGCAGCTGCTCGAGTTCTGCGCCCTCGACGACACCTGCCGGGACGCCCTGCTGGCCGCCCACGAGAAGCACCAGTTCAGCGCGCGGAGCAACGACAAGATCCTCAAAGTGGCCCGCACCATCGCGGACCTCGCGGGGAGCGGGACTATCGAACTTCCGCACCTGCTGGAGGCCATCCAGCTCCACGCGATGGACGCGTACCTGGACCCGTAAATCGCCCACAAAAATAATGCTTGCAATGTGGCCGGAAACGTGGCAGAATGTCGGCGGTATTTCCGGAGAGGAGGTTCTGTCATGGAACATCTGAAACAGTCAGCGAAAACGGAGTGGTTCACGAAACGGAACCTCATCACGTCCCTCGCGGTCGTGGTGTCCGCCCTCGTCATGGCGGTCGCGAACAACGTCTTTTTGGACGCTGCCGACCTGCTGCCCGGCGGGTTCATGGGCATAGCGGTCCTCGGACAGAAGGTGGGGAACCTCATCGGTGTCCACCTGTCGACGGCCCTGCTCCTGACACTCATCAACCTGCCGGTGGCCCTCTTCAGTGCCCGGCACATCTCGAAACGGTTCGTGTTCTTCTCGCTGGCGAACGTCCTTCTGACGTCCCTGTTCCTGAAGATCGTCCCGGTCTTTCCGTTCCTCGGGGAGATCATCCTGAACGTCATCTTCGGCGGCTTCCTCTACGGCTTCGGCATCGTCATCGCGCTGCGGGGCGGCGCCTCCTCCGGCGGAACGGACTTCATCTCCCTGTACGTCGCGAACAAGTCCGGCAAGGAGATCTGGACGGAGATCTTCATCTTCAACTGTGTCCTGCTGACCATCTTCGGATTCCTCTTCGGGTTCGACAAGGCGGGGTACTCCATCCTCTTCCAGTTCCTCTGCACGCGGACCATCTCGAACTTCCACAACCGGTACAAGCGGATCACGCTGCAGATCTTCACGAAGCATCCGGACGCGGTCATCCAGGGTTACATCGCCGCTTTCGAACACGGCATCACGGCCCTCGACGGCACCGGCGGCTACTCCGGGACGCCCACCTGTCTCTGCGTCGCCATCATCTCGAGCTACCAGCTCCACGACGCGACGGAGGTCATCCTGAAGGCGGACCCCGACGCCATCATCAACGTCATGAAGTCGGAAAACTACGTCGGCAAGTTCGTCCAGCCGAAGATCTGACCCCGGAAAAACAGCATACAAAAAACAAGGCGCCCTCTTTGCGAGGGCGCTATTCTTATGCCGTTTGGCGATTCAGTTATTGTCCGCAGAACGACTCCCGCGGCAGGCGACCCGGTTGCGGCCCCGGCGCTTCGCCTTGTACAGCTGCGTGTCCGCTTCGCGGATGAGCCCGTCCGGCGTCATGCCCGGACGGTACATGACGACCCCGCAGCTGAGCGTGACCGGCTCGCGCAGAGCGGCCGCCAGCCGGGACTTGGCGACTTTCGCGCGGATCTGCTCCGCGCGCCCCACCGCCGTGTAGTCCGACGCCCCGCGCAGGACACAGACGAACTCCTCGCCGCCGTAGCGGATGAGGGCGTCGTCCTTTCGCAGGTTCTCCCGGACGAGGCGCGCGAGGGAACGGATGCACTCGTCGCCGGTGAGGTGGCCGTACCGGTCGTTGATCTGTTTGAAGTGGTCGAGGTCGAACATGAGGACCGAGAAGACCGGCGGGTCCCCGGCCTCCGCGAGGCGGATGCTCTCGTCGAGGTAGTCGAGGAGGTACCGGCGGTCGTAGGCGCCGGTCAGCGGGTCGATGACCGAGCTCTCCTGCAGCTGTTTCATCAGCTCTCCGGAGAGTTTCCGGTTCTCCTGGTAGTTCCGGTACAGCATGTGCATGACCCGGCTCAGGGTGACGCCGACGAACACGATGGTCGCCAGCGTGTAGAAGTAGGACAGGTCGCCGAGGTCGGTGAAACCCGCGACGAACCCCTCGTGCCCGAGGTCGAGGCCGATGACCGTGAAGGACAGGGCCGTCAGCAGGACCAGTGTGAAGACCATGAACGGTCCGTTGAACAGCAGGGTGATGGCAGAGGCCGCCAGAATGAACAGGACCGGGACGCCGCTGCCGAGGCCGCCGCAGAAGAAGTACATGGCGGGCAGTGTGACGAGCATGGACCCGTAGGCGTAGAGAAGGTACAGGCCGCGGACCTCTTTGAAACTGCGGCTGCGGGGCAGGCGTTTATAAAGGATATAGAGGAAGAGGCCGGTTCCCGCATAGGCGCAGAAGGCCGGCACCGACCGGCTCAGGAAGAGCGTCAGGAGGAGCCAGAGCGCGATGCCGTAGAGACACTGCTGCAGGAGCAGGTGGAAGAACTCCTGCTTGGAGCCCGGGTCCTCGACGATGGACCGTCGCTTCTTCCTGATCTCGGGGCGGGGCAGCGGTTCGGTCTCAGTATCGCCCGGTGCCTGCATCTTCGAGGCGGCGAACTCCGGTCCCGCGTCGGTCAGGTCCCGTCCGGCCCCCTTCGCGGTGTACATGCGCTTGTCCGCGAGGTCGATGAGGGCGGCCGCGTCCATGCCGGGCTCCCATTCGGCGACGCCCGCGCTGGCGGTCACATGGAACGGCTTGTCGCCGTCCAGGAACTCCCGTTCCGCGCACCGCTGCCGGCTGACCTCCGCCCGGGCGACAGCGCCTTCAAGGCGGGTGCCGGGCAGCACCAGAACGAACTCTTCTCCGCCATAACGGGCGGCGAGCTCCTGGCCGCGGACGCGGTCCCGCAGCATCTCGGACAGCGCGACGAGACATTCATCGCCCACCGCGTGGCCGTGGGTGTCGTTGACCTCCTTGAAGTTGTCGAGGTCGAAGAGGATGAGGGAGAGGGGCGTCCCGTGTTCTTCCGCATGGCGGATGCGGGTCCCGAGTTCCCGGTACAGGGTGGCCCGGTTATAAAGGCCCGTAAGGGGGTCGAGCTGCGAGCGGTGGATGGTCTCCTCGATGGCGGCTTCGGTCAGACGGACCTCCTGCTGCAGCGTGCTGAACACGGCGCGGCTCAGAAGGCAGAGAAACAGCCCGACGAGCCCGATGTTCAGGATGAGCAGGAAGAAGATCTGCACATTGTCGACCGTCTCGTTCCGCATGAGGTAAAAGACCGCGCAGAAGGACAGGCCCTCGATGAGCGTGAACCCGATCCCGGCCCGCCCCCGGAACAGAAGGAGGGTGAGGTCCATGGCGCGTTTATGGAATTTTTCCGCGAGCGTGCGGGACCAGGACGGCCGTTCGTACATCGCCACAGGGCTCCCTCCTTTCACAGTTGTACATACAATTCTAATTAAAGCGTAACAAAAAACGTGCCGAAAGGGAAGAACAAAAAGAAACCCTGCCGCATTTGCGACAGGGCTTCGTGTTTATGAGTGCAGTGGCGATTTATACCTCGCCGTTCTGGATGTCTTCCATCATGTGGCACTTCTTGTACTTCTTGCCGGAACCGCACCAGCAGGGGTCGTTCGGGCCGGGCTTCTTCTGTTTGATGACCGGCTTCTTGACCTCGGCCTTCTCGGCCTGGTCCCCGCCACCGGAGGTGCCGGTGACCTTCGCCACGGCCTTTCTCTTGATGGGGGTCTGCTTGCGGACACGGACGGTGAGCATGTCGCGGACCGTGTTCTCGCGGATGGCTTCGGTCATCTCGTTGAAGACCTCAGAAGCTTCATACTTGAAGGCGACGACCGGGTTCTGCTGTGCGTATGCGCGCAGGCCGATGCCGCGTTCGAGCTGTTCCATGGCGTCGATGTGGTCCATCCACAGGGAGTCGACGTTGCGGAGAAGGATCATGCGTTCGAGGTTTCTCGTGACTTCCGGAGAGAACTCGAACTCACGCTCGTCGTAACGGGTGTGGCCCTTGTTCTTGAGGAACTCTTCGATCTCGTCGCGGGTCATCTCTTCCCGGAGGTCGTCCGGAGAGGTGATCCAGCCCATGAAGTGCTCGCGCAGGGCCTTGATGTCCCAGTCTTCCCAGCTGTCGCCGACGCAGAAGTGTTCGACCGCAGCTTCGACGCACTCGTCGAGCATCTCGAGGATGTTGTCTTTCAGGTCGACTTCGTCGAGGACCTTGTCGCGCTCTTTGTAGATGATCTCACGCTGCTGGTTCATGACGTCGTCGTACTGGAGGACGTGTTTACGGGTGGCGTAATGCTGACCTTCGACCTTCTTCTGGGCGTTCTCGATGGTCTTGGAGAGGGCGCGCATCTCGATCGGGACGTTCTCGTCGACTTTGAGGGTGTCCATGATGCGGGTCATTCTCTGACCGCCGAACAGACGGAGCAGGTCGTCTTCCATGGAGAGGAAGAAGCGGGATTCACCCGGGTCGCCCTGACGGCCGGAACGTCCGCGCAGCTGGTTGTCGATACGGCGGGACTCGTGGCGCTCGGTACCGATGATCATGAGACCGCCGGCCTGGCGTACTTTTTCCGCTTCGGGAGCGATCTGAGCTTTGTATTTCTCAAGGAGCTTCGCGTACTCTTCGCGGGCCTTGATGACGTCTTTGTTGTCGGTCTCCGCATAGCCCATCGCCTCGACGACGATGTCGTTCGGGAAGGACTTTCTGAGCTCACCGCGGGCGAGGAACTCGGGGTTACCACCGAGCATGATGTCGGTACCACGACCGGCCATGTTGGTCGAGATGGTGATGGCGCCGAACTTACCGGCCTGGGCGATGATCTCCGCTTCACGCTCGTTGTTCTTCGCGTTCAGGACTTCGTGCTTGATGCCCTTTTCCTTGAGGAGCTTCGAGAGCTTTTCGGACTTTTCGATGGAGACCGTACCGACGAGGACCGGCTGGCCCTTCGCGTGAGCTTCGGTGATCTGATCGATGATGGCATAGTACTTGCCGTTCTCGGTCTTGTAGACGACGTCGTCGTAGTCGACACGGATCATCGGCTCGTTGGTCGGGACTTCGACCGGGTACAGGTTGTAGATCTCGGAGAACTCGTCTGCTTCGGTCATGGCGGTACCGGTCATACCGGACAGCTTCTTGTACAGACGGAAGTAGTTCTGGAAGGTGATGGAGGCAAGGGTCTTGCTCTCGCGCTGGACGTTGACGTGTTCCTTCGCCTCGATGGCCTGGTGGAGGCCTTCGTTGTAGCGACGGCCGTGCATGATACGACCGGTGAACTCATCGACGATGAGGACTTCGCCGTCACGGACGATGTAGTCGATGTCCTTGTGCATGATACCGTGGGCGCGGATGGCCTGGTTGATGTTGTGGAACAGCTGGGTGTTCTCGGCATCGGTCAGGTTCTCGACGTTGAAGAACGCTTCCGCCTTCTTGACACCGCTCTGGGCGAGGGTCGCGGTCTTGTTCTTCTCGTCGACGATGTAGTCGCCTTCGACGACATCTTCGTATTCCTGCTTGGACTCGACTTCCTTGACTTTACCCATGGTCAGGGTGCAGACGAACTGGTCGGCCAGCTGGTAGAGGTCCGTGGACTCGGTGCCCTGACCGGAGATGATGAGGGGGGTACGGGCTTCATCGATGAGGATGGAGTCGACTTCGTCGACGATGGCATAGGCATGGCCGCGCTGGACTTTCTCAGACTTGTACTGGACCATGTTGTCACGCAGGTAGTCGAAACCGAACTCATTGTTGGTACCGTAAGTGATGTCCGCGGCGTATGCTTCGCGTCTCTGGTCGTTGTCGAGGCCGTTGACGATGAGGCCGACGGTCAGACCGAGGTAGCGGTAGACTTTGCCCATCCACTCGGAGTCACGACGTGCGAGGTAATCGTTGACAGTGACGATGTGGACGCCTTCGCCGGTGAGGGCGTTGAGGTAGGCGGGAAGGGTGGCGACAAGGGTCTTACCTTCACCGGTCTTCATCTCTGCGATACCGCCGTTGTGGAGAACGATACCACCGAGGACCTGGACCGGGTAGGGCTTCAGGCCGACTGCGCGGACCGATGCTTCACGGCAGGCCGCGAACGCGTCGGGAAGGATGTCCTCCAGGGTCTCGCCGTTGGCAAGACGCTCCTTCAGAGCAGGGGTGACGGCGCGCAGTTCCTCTTCGGACATGGCGGCGTACTTCTCCTCGAGAGCCAGGACCTCTTCCTTGATAGGATCCATCTTTTTGAGTTCCTTCGCGGAATAATCAAAAAGGTTCTTGAAAAGTGCCATATGAAAATATAACTCCTTTTGTGGGTTGCTTTTTGGGGCGATTTGCCTCTTCTGCTTCCCGAGATTAGAAAAATTCACCGTACATTGTATCACATCCTTCTTGAAATTCCTATAAAAATAATTTCTCTTATATAAAATATTGATTTAAAAGGGGAAATTCAGTATAATAGGGAGCACTGATAAAAGCGGAGTGAGCTTTTGTTTGGCCATATGGCGCGTGGGTCCTGTGCGACGGAGCGCTGTGAATCATGTCAGGCGGGGAACCGAGCAGCATTAAGCGGTTAGCACTGTGCGCCACAGTAAGCCTGCTCGCCATATGGTCAAGTGAAAGCAGCTTCGCTTCTTTTTGCGTTTATCAGACATTTGTGTGGAAAGTCGGTGGTACCATGGCAGAAGCATATCAGGCCCTGTACCGGAAGTGGAGACCCCAGGTCTTCGCGGACGTCGTCGGGCAGGAACACGTCACCCGGACCCTCATGAACGAGGTGCGGACGGGTCGGCATTCCCACGCCTACCTGTTCACCGGTTCGAGAGGTACCGGCAAGACGACCTGCGCCAAGATCTTCGCGAAAGCAGTCAACTGTGAGCACCCGGTGAACGGGGACCCCTGCAACTGCTGTGAGACTTGCAAGGGTATCGACGCCGGGTCCATCCTCGACGTCGTCGAGATCGACGCCGCCTCGAACAACGGTGTCGACAACATCCGTGAGATCCGTGACGAAGCGAACTTTACGCCCGTCGGCGGCAGGTACCGCGTCTACATCATCGACGAAGTCCACATGCTTTCCACCGGCGCGTTCAACGCGCTGCTGAAGACGCTCGAGGAGCCGCCGGAGCACGTCAAGTTCGTGCTCGCCACGACGGAGGTCCACAAGCTTCCGGCCACCATCCTTTCCCGCTGCCAGCGTTTCGACTTCCACCGTATATCGCCCGAGGACATTGCCGCACGGCTCACCTATGTGGCGAAGGAAGAAAACCTGCAGCTGACGGACGGCGCGGCGAACCTCATCGCCCGTCTGGCGGACGGCGCTCTGCGTGACGCGCTTTCCATCCTCGACCAGTGCATCGGCCAGAGCACGAGCATCGACGAAGCCACGGTCAACGCGGTCGTCGGCCTCGCCGGCAGAGACTACCTCTTCCAGCTGGCGGACAGCATCCTGCACCGCAACAGTGCGATGGCGCTGGCCCAGATCGACGACCTCTACAACCGCTCCTGCGACATGGAACGGCTGTGCAATGAACTCATCAACCATTTCCGAAACCTCATGGTCTGCAAAGCGGTCAAGAACCCGAAGGACCTCATCGTCTGCTCGGCCGTCGAGCTGGCAGCGTACCAGTCCGCCGCGAAGAAGACGTCCATGAGCGACATCCTCAATACACTGAACGCACTGGGCGACGCCCTCGTCCTCATCCGCAAAGGCCTGAACCGCCGCGTGGAGATGGAGATGGCCCTCATCCGCCTGTGTACCGACGGCGTCTACACCGAACACGTGAACGACCCGGAACCCGCGACCATCCCGGAGCGGACGAAAGCGCCCCTGCCGGCCGCACCCGTGGCAGCACCCGCCGCACCTGTGGCTCCTGCCGAGCCCGTTGCTGAGCCTGCCGCTGAGCCCGCCGAGCCGGAAGCTCCCGCGGAGCCCGCCATCGAGGCGGAAGTCGCCGCGGAAGCACCCACTGCAGAAGAGTTGACCGCTGCCATCGCCGCTGCGGCCACCACCGCTGCAGTTGCAGAGGCCGAAGGATCTCCTGACGATGAGCCTCTGGAAGGCCAGATCTCTCTGGCAGAAGAGGCAGTTACCGAAGAAAGCAACCCCGAAGAGGCGGAACCCGCCGAAGAGGTTGCCTCGGAAGAGCCGGAAGTCGAACCGGAGCCCGAAGAAAGCAACCCGGAAGAGGCAGAACCCGCCGAAGAGGTTGCCTCTGAGGAGCCGGAACCCGAACCGGAAGCCGAAGAAGGCAACCCGGAAGAGGCGGAACCCGCCGAAGAGGTTGCCTCGGAGGAGCCGGAAGTCGAACCGGAGGCCGAAGAAGGCAACCCGGAAGAGGCAGAACCCGCCAAAGAGGTTGCCTCTGAGGAGCCGGAACCTGTTCCCGAGCCGGAACCGGCCCCTGTGACCGACGAGGATGACGAGGACCTCTCCTACGAAGAGCCGCCGGCACCGGAGAACGCCGATGTCCGGGTCCTCAAGTCCTATGAGGACGGCCCGCTGAAGGATGCGGTCTGGAACTCCATCATCCGTGAGGCCACGGCGCTCGACAAGCCGCTCATCGGCTGCATGTCCGACGCGAAGGCCATCAAACGCGGCCGCACGCTCCTCATCTCCACGACGAACTTCCTCTTCAAGGCGGTCATCGGACAGGACGTCCACAAGAACGCCATCATGGAAGCCACGCGCAAAGTCCTGGGCGAACCCCTGACGCCGCGCCTCGTCGATGAGAACGACATCCTGTCCTTCGACGAACCGGAGAAGGATGTCCCGGAGGCGGACAGCACATCGCCCGATGCTTTCCCGGCGGACCTCACGAACCCCACCGAGGAGCACAAACCGGAACGCAAACTCGTCGAGGACGAGGACGCCGAAGGCCTCTATGAGGTCCGGCTCTCCGAGGAGAAGCTGGCGCAGGCGAGACCCGTCGAAGACGACACTGACGTCAAAGTGGCAGAGCCCCACGCGGAAAGCCCGAACGGTCCTCTGACCGAAGAGCAGGGTTTCTCGGCGAACGCTCCGACCTTCAATACACTGGGCTCCGGCCTGGAACTTCCGGACGATCCGGACGCCGACCGGCCCCACACGACAACCTTCACTCTGCCCGACATCGACGACGTCCGCTACCAGCCGGATGACGACGATGAGGACTACGACGACGTCCCGCCGCTGCCGGATGACAACGACATCCCGGCGCCGGACAAGGACCTGTACCCCGAACTCGATGAAGCCGTCAGCTTCCGGTTCGCGGACCAGGAACTGCTGGGCGACGCCTTCGGTCCGGCCGAAACTCCCGCACAGGAGCCGGCGGACACTCCGGCAGAGCCCCTCGACCCGGCCGACGAGACCCGGGAAGAGGACCCGCTTGACGATTTCCTCGGAAACCTCGACAAGATGGGCGTCAATTACGAATTAGAAGACTAACAAAGGAGTCAGAGATATGAAAGCGAACGTACCGAGAACCGGCATGGGCGGAAACCAGGCCAACATGATGAAGCAGATCCAGAAGATGCAGGAAGAGATGGAGCAGAAGCAGGCCGAAGTACAGGCAACTGAGTTTACCGCTTCCGCGGGCGGCGGAGTCGTCGAAGTCTCCGTCAACGGCGCCCATGAAGTCAAGCGCATCAAGATCGACCCTGAGGTCCTGGACCCCGAAGAAGTCGAGATGCTCGAAGACCTGCTCCTCGCGTCCCTCAACGAGGCGAACCGCAAGGCGGCGGAAGCCATGGAAGCTGCCATGGACGGCGCGACCGGCGGCATGAACATCCCCGGCCTGAACGGCCTCTTTTAAGGACATCCCATGAGCTACAATGTAGGCGCACTGGACACTCTGGTCGAGCAGTTCGAGCGCATCCCCGGCATCGGCCACAAGAGCGCGCAGCGTATGGCGTTCTATGTGCTGAACATGCCGGAAGAGGACGCGAAGAAGTTCGCGGATTCCATCCTCGGCGCCCGGAAGAAGATCCACCACTGTAAAAAGTGCTGCAACCTCACAGAGGACGAATACTGTTCCATCTGCCGCAACGAGGCCCGGGACCAGACCGTGGTCTGCGTGGTCGAGGACCCGCGGGACGTCGACGCGTTCGAGCGCACCCACGAGTTCAAGGGCACATACCATGTGCTGCACGGCGCCATCTCTCCCATGAGCGGCATCGGCCCGGACCAGCTGACCATCAAGGAACTGCTGAACCGGCTCGACGGCGTGCAGGAAGTCATCATGGCGACGAACCCCACCGTGGAGGGCGAAGCTACGGCGATGTACCTCTCCCGCCTCTTGAAGCCGATGGGCATCCGCACCACCCGCCTCGCCTACGGCGTGCCGGTGGGCGCCACCCTGGAGTACGCGGACGAGACGACTCTGGCCCGCGCCATGGAAGGCCGGCGGGACATTTGACAAAGTAAAGCCACGAACGGAGGTGAGAAGAGTTCATGGCAGACAAGAAAAAAGACAACGGCCTTGAGACCGTTGCCCGGAACAAGAAGGCATACCACGACTACTTTGTTCTCGAAAGCTTCGAAGCCGGCATCGAACTCTTCGGCACCGAAGTGAAATCCGTGCGCCAGGGCAAAGTCAACCTGAAGGACGCCTGGTGCAGTATCGAAAAGGGCGAGATCTATGTGAACGGGATGCACATATCGCCCTATGAATTCGGGAACATTTTCAACCGGGACCCCATGCGCAAACGGCGGCTCCTCATGCACAAGCGGGAGATCAACCGCCTGTACGGGCAGCTCAAGCAGCAGGGGCTCACCCTCATCCCGCTGTCGGCGTACTTCAACCGCGGCCGCCTGAAGATCCAGGTCGGGCTGTGCAAAGGTAAGAAGAACTACGACAAGCGCGAGTCCATCGCCCGCAAAGACGCGGAACGCGAAGCGGCACGGGAACTCAGAAGTCGAAACAATTACTAAGCGTATTCGCGAGGCCCCAAAAGGGGCACTCGCTCATACGGGGATGAAAGGATTTCGACGGGGGTCTGGAAGTAAGATAAGCGAGCCGAGCTGAGGAATCTCGTAAAAGCCTCAAATTGTCTAAAATAAACGACAACTCTAATTACGAACTTCAGGCTGCTTAAGTAGCCTGCATCGGAACCGGGAGTACCGCGGCCCGGGGACGGTGTCATTTTAGCGGTGAACGTGAATGGCGATCCGTTCCAGTCGCCATCATGACTTCGGAACTACCGACGGTGTAAGCCTGTCAGCCGGCTCACACCCGGGGGAATCTCAATAGACTGAATACGCTCGTAGAAAGTTTTATGGAGGGCAGCTCGGACAGGGGTTCGATTCCCCTCATCTCCACCAAAAGAAAAAGGCCCATTGGGGCCTTTCAGACTGTAGACAAAACCCCAGCGTGTTTTCCACGTTGGGGTTTTGTTT
>R21__coassemble_1361_pt1 | contig 16596 bp, 15 predicted proteins | sample R21__metabat2_low_PE_053 | metagenome-assembled genome bin R21 | reverse complement strand
GAGGCGGGGTGTTTGCAGAGGGGACAGATGAAGTCGGGCGGGATGGGGTCGCCTTCGTAGACATACCCGCAGATCTTACACACCCAGGTGACTTTGCCGGCCTCGGCAGCGGGCTGAGGTTTCGGCTTGATGTGGTCGATGTAGTAGGTGTACGTGCAGGAGGGCTCGTCCGAGAGAACGTCCATGTCCGCGACGAGGGCGATGAACAGCGTGTGGCTCCCGAGGTCCACGGTCTGGGTGACCCAGCCGGAGATGTACGCGTTCGTGCCTTTCGTGATGATCGGCACGCCGTTGCCCGCGAGCTTGTAGTCTTTAAAGTCTGCGAACTTGTCCACATCCCGCCCGGACTGGAAGCCGAAGTGCTGGAACGTGTCGAAGGTCGCGCTCTCCGAGAGCATGGAGATGTTGAACTTGTTGTTCTTCAGGATGACATCGTGGGTGTAGTTTGCTTTGTTGACGCAGATGGTGATGGTGTTGGGGTCCGACGCCGCCTGGATAGCGGTGTTGATGATGCAGCCCGTGTTGCGTCCGTTCTCGTCCTGCGCGGTGAGGACGAAGAGACCGTAACTGAGTTTATGCATGGCTTTTGGGTTCATGGAAGTGCCTCCTTTCGTTGTGAGCGTACGCTGGTTTTCTTTTCATTTTCATTATACTGGATTCATCCGGAAAAAGGTATGACCAAAACGAGGGCGATGCATCGCCAAAACAAGGCTTAAAAGACTCTGAAATTGTAAACTATTTTTGGACAAGTGCCGGAAACGCTTTTAAAGAATAATTTAAGATGTTAAAATAGACACGAGTCAAAGATTGCGCCACAGCAACGTCCCAGGCGCGTAGAAACACGAGACTTGCATTTTGAAAAAGAAATAAGAAAGAGAAGGAGATTGCTATGAAAAAGATGAGCAAAACTCTGGTTTCTCTCCTGATGGCTATCGTCATGGTCGCGGCACTCTGTGTCCCGGCCTTCGCCGTCAGCAAGGGCTCCATCCCGGAGAAACCGTATTCGAACAGTGAGTTCTTCCACATCGGAGACTACGACCTGCACTACAGACAGTTCAAGGCCAAAGGCACCGAGAAGGGCAAGATCTTCATGATCCACGGCTTCGCGCTGTCCTCCTACTGCTGGATGGAACTGGTAGACCGCCTTCAGGCGAAGGGTTACACCTGCGTCGTCGTCGACCAGCCGGACTTCGGTTACTCGACCAGAGAGACCAAAAAGACCAAGATCATGGACCGTGAGAAGATGTTCGCGGCTCTCATGAAGAAGCTCAACGGCAACAAGAAATGGTATGTTGCCGGCCACTCCATGGGTGGTTACATCGCACTCGGCCTTGCCCAGGAGTACCCGGAGCTGGTCAAGAACCTGCTCCTCTACAACACGGGCGCCTATGAAGGATCCACCGGTCTTCGCGCCGCCCTCATCGGCAACGAGACCTATATGAGCATCGCGGGCCCGGTCATCGAGACCGCCGGCACCATCGATCCGCTGATCCTCTTCGCGTACACCATCGCCACCATGGACCCGATCTACACCTGGAACTATGACCGCGCGCAGATCGAGAACCCCTATAAGATCAAGAACTCCGGTTCCGCGGCGCTCCGCAACTTCAGCACCATGACCGTCACGGACCTTGACGCGGTCAAGAAGATGGCTCCCATCCTCTACGTCAACGGTTCCCTCGACCTTCTGTTCAACGCGTCCCTGCAGCAGAGCCTGCGCGATGCACTCCCGAAGGGTTCCACGGACGTCACCGTCAAGGGCGGCGGCCACATGACCATCGAGACCCACGCAGACCAGGTCGCGAAGATCACGCTCAAATTCCTCAAAGCCCATCCGTAAGCCGGAAAACGGCCCGTTTGGTGCAAAACAGCTACAAAAACTCCCCGGAGATCCTCCGGGGAGTTACTTTTTGCTAACGAAACGGTTAGGCAAAAACAACTTCCCACAGCTATGCGACGCGTGCGGATTTTGTTGTTGGCCGGCAACATCGAGTTAGCCATAAACAACGTAGTTATGCGAAAATTTAGCATTCGCTAACTCGAACGATCCCCTTGAAAGCCCCCTTTTTCGGTGCTAGACTTAAAGTGCAGAGAGAGACCGCAGGAGGTCACACTCGCGTCACACAGCCGGTCCAAACTGGTGGCGAAATGAAACATCAGGACTGGAACAGGAGGTCATTTCATGAACGAATATCTGGTACATTACATGGACAAGGACGAGCAGAAAGTCCGCGTCTTCTATTTCCTCGACTACAAAGACCTGAACATGCTCCTGAAGGACCTCACCGCTATGGACTTCGAGGCCACCTATGGCGAAGTCCTCGACATGGAGAAGGTCGTCATCGACGAGTACACCGAAACACCGGCCGTCTCGGCATGACCCCGGGGGCGATGTACCGCTCCCGCTCAACGCGGTAAAAACGGCACAGAGACAACGTGCTTTGTGCCGCATTTTTCAAACCAAATAGATTGTAAACAATTTAATCGCCTGACGGACGCGGAGCGGGCCGAGTACGCGGACATGGCCCATGACCAGGCCCTGCGGCTGTCCACCCTCTGCGAGAACATGCTGAAACTGTCGCGGCTCTCGAACCAGGAGATCGTCGTGAACAACGAAGAAGTCCGGGTGGACGAGCAGATTCGCAAGGTGGCCATCACTCTGCTCGAAAAGTGGCAGGACCGGGACGAGGGAGAGGGCATCTCGCCCGAGAAAATGCCGAAGGTCTTCGATCAGTTCTACCAGTGTGAAGAGAGCCACAAACAGCTCGGCCACGGGCTGGGGCTCGCCATCACGAAGCGGATCATGGAACTGCTCGGCGGCTCCGTCGAGGTGACCAGCACCGTCGGCGAGGGCTCAACGTTTACAGTAACGCTGTGACGGCGTTCTGAGATAAATAGGGAAAAACGAAATACATGGGGCGTGGCAGGGAAAACATCTTTGCTGCGCCTTTCTCTTTTTACCAATTTTGTTTGTTTGTCCGTTTGTTATTTCCGAATCAGATGGTATAATGTGTTTCCGGCGCATATCGCCACCCCTATATGAAACCTATTTGAAAGGAGGCTGCACTGATGGTTCAGCAGGAATTCCACGAAATCACCCCTGTCATTGAAGAACTTGCAGCGAAAGCGCAGGCGGCAGACGTCATCGACTCTTCCCTCTACGCGGAGTACGACGTCAAGCGCGGCCTTCGTGACCTCAACGGTGTCGGCGTTCTGGCCGGCCTCACCCACGTGTCCCAGGTCCGTGCGACGAAGATCGTCGACGGCGTCAAGGTGCCGGACTACGGCCAGCTCATCTACCGGGGATACGACATCAAGGACCTCGTCCACGGCATCCTCGACTCGGGCCGGTTCGGCTACGAAGAGGTCGCCTACCTGCTTCTGTTTGGCGATTTGCCGAATAAAGAAGAACTCAAAATGTTTTCCGAGACCCTCGCGGAGTACCGTGAGCTGCCCACCGGATTCGTTCGGGACGTCATCATGAAGAAGCCGTCCCTGCACATCATGAACACGCTGTCGCGAAGCGTTCTGACGCTCTACGCCTACGACGATGACGGCAACGATATCTCGCTGCCCGGCATCGTGCGGCAGAGCCTCGAACTCATCGCCCGCTTCCCGCAGCTCGCGGTCTATGGCTACTATGCCTACCAGCACGAGAAACGCGACGGCTCCCTTTACATCATCCCGCCGATGGAGACCGGCTCTTACGCCGAGAACCTTCTGCACATCCTGCGACCGGACGGGAACTACACCGAACTGGAAGCCCGCGTCCTCGACGCCTGCCTGCTCCTGCACATGGACCACGGCGGCGGTAACAACTCGACCTTCACGACCCACGTGGTCTCGTCCACCAACACCGACCTGTACTCGGTCATTGCCGCGGCCCTAGGCGCCTTGAAAGGCCCCCGCCACGGCGGCGCGAACATCATGGTCACGCAGATGTTTGCCGACCTTGAGAAGAACGTCGGCGACTGGAAGGACGACGACGAAGTCTCCGCCTACCTGAAGAAACTCCTCCACAAGGAAGCGTTCGACCAGAGCGGTCTCATCTACGGTGTCGGCCACGCTGTCTACTCCAAGTCCGACCCCCGTGCGGAGATCCTCCAGGGCTTCACCGAGATGCTCGCGACGGAGAAGGGACGCACCGAAGAGTATGAACTGTACAAGAAGGTGGCGAAACTCGCGCCGGAGATCATCGCTGCGGAACGGCACATGTACAAAGGTGCCTGCGCCAACGTCGACTTCTACTCCGGACTCGTGTACCAGATGCTCGGCCTGCCGGAAGAGCTCTTCACCCCGCTCTTCGCCATGGCCCGTGTCGTCGGCTGGAGTGCCCACGTCATCGAAGAGCACGCCAACAACTCGAAAATCATCCGTCCTGCATATGATGGTATCGAGCCCGAGCGCCCGTACATCAGCCTGAAGGACCGGTAAGGCGGTCTGCCTGTCAGAGTGCTGTAGCAACTCAGCGGCCGATGACACCAGAAGAGTTTGCAACTGCGCAAACACAGGCTTGCCTTTTCTGGCCGGTTGTTCTATAATTCCTGTCATGCAAGACCACTGTCTTGCAAAAACAGTTTTACACGAAAGGAACGTTTCCCCTATGATCGATCCTCGTTATGACTTCCAGCTTCTCCTTGAGGGGGAAGACCTGGACGAAGATGATATCAACGCTTACATTCGCTCCCACTTCGAAGGGGAGGAACTCCTTGTCGTCGGTGATGACGAGCTCATCAAGCTCCACTTCCATACGAACAAACCGTATGAAGTCCTCGAGTACATGATGTCCCTCGGCGAAATCTACGACATCGTCATCGAAGACATGGACCGCCAGTCCCGCGGCCTGCAGGGCTGACAAAAGCAAAACAAACAAAAGAAAAGGGCCTCCCTGATGGAGGTCCTTTTTGCTGTCCTGTGAGAGGCCCTTTTGCTGCGCTGCGAGAGGTCCTTTTGCTGCGCTGCGAGAGGTCCTTTTGCTACGCTGCGAGAGGTCTTATTGCTGTCCTGTGACAAACTATATGTCAAAGTCCTATGCGTTTCTCTCTGTTACCAGTTGTTACCGCCGAACGGTCGTTATGATGGCCTTTTTTCCATCATAGCGACCGTTCTTTTGCTTTTTTCGACCGCTCCCACAAAACAACCCGTTACAGCGGTTGTTTTGTGGTATAGCTATAAGAAGAATTTTTCCCCTGGCTTGCCTCCGGCGTCCTGCCACACAACCCGGAGATGGAAAAGGACCTCGCAAACTTCTTTTTTAACAGGGCTCTGCCCGGGCTGTCAGGAGAAAAGTTCACCGTGTTTACCGCCTGGGTTTGCTCCCTACAGCAAACCGGCGGTAAACCACGGCTTCCATAACAGGTGCCAATACCAAAAACCACCTGTTTTGCTCTGTACGCAGAAACAGGTGGTTTTAAAATGGTCGCATTTACCCTTGAATCTGAGAAAAACCACCTTATTTTGTTCTGTGAAAAATAAGGTGGTTTTTTCAGAGGCTCAACTCCGATTACATGGAGCAAAAAACCACCTCTTTTTGATGATAGTAAAAAAAGGGTGGTTGGTGTTCCTTGTTGAATTGGTTTGGCTCAAAAGATAAACCACCTTTTTTCCTGCTGGGAAATAATAGGTGGTTTTTCAAAGAAGGGAACTTGATTTTTCGGATAATCAAACCACCTTTTTCCTGATAGAAGGAAAAAAGGTGGTTTATGGAACAGATTAAGGAGGATAAAGTAGTGATGATCGAAGCTTTCAATCGAAAATCTTTCAGGCAACGAAAAGCATACCTCTCTAGAGTGATCACAGTAAAGAAAAAAGCGTTAAAGACTGCTCCTGCAGGCAGATTGAAGGTTGTGACAAGTCGCGGGCAACTGCAATACTATCATGTCATTGCTGAGGAAAAGAGTCTGCCAGTATATTTGTCGAAAAAAGACCTCAAACTTGCCAGGAAACTGGCACAGAAGGCTTACGACAAGAAGGTCGTGAGTGCGGCAGAGAGGGAACTGAAGGCATGGAACATGCTGGCGAGTTTCTTTCCGGAAACAACCGTTGAAGAGCTGTATGAAACACTGTCGCCAGCGAGGCAGGCGTTGGTGGTGCCGGTCGAGCCGACCGACGAGCAGTACCGCGCAGAGTGGGAAGCGGTCGAGTATACGCCGAAGCCGTTCAAAGAAGGGGCGAAGGTATTCTACACGGATCGTGGGGAGCGGGTGCGTTCGAAGTCGGAGCAGTTGATCGCCAACCTGCTGTACCGGCTCGGCATTCCGTACCGGTATGAGTGCCCGATCAAGGTCACCGTAAATGGAAAGACACAAATGTGGTACCCGGACTTCACTATCCTGGATGTCAAGAACAGAAAGGAAGTCTATCTGGAGCATCTCGGAATACTCGACGACCGAAGTGAAGAAAACAACTATGCGAGAAATGCGTTCTGGAAGATGAAGGTGTATGAGGAGAACGGAATTTACGAGGGCAAGAACATGCTCTACAGTTTTGAGACGGGACAGGCGCCGCTCGACATCACTTATGTGGAGATGAAGTTACGCCGCATGCTGGGTATGCCACCGTTGAAGCAGACAATAAACTACCCATCTCAGATAACTGCGCCCAGGCAGCACTACTCGAACGCCAGGTCTTATGACTCTGATTCCAGACGCAGCTGGGTGGAGCCTGACTACGACACGTATTGATCCCGTTTGGCGATTTGCCGCCTACCCACAAAACTGTCAATGAACAGGGGAAATGTGGGATTGATGTGATGGCGCTTCTCCCTTAGAATAGAAATGTAAAGAAAAACTGAAAGGAGTGGAGCGTATGCTGGCAATGAACTACACACAGTTCCGTAAAGACCTGAACGCAAACCTCGACAAAGTCATCGACGATTGTGAACCTATGGTGGTCACTCGGAAAGAGAACAAGAATGTCGTCATCATTTCGGAAGAAGCATATCACAACATGCTGGAAAACATGCACCTGGTGGGAAACCATGCAAACTATAACTGGCTGATGGAGTCCAAAACGCAACTGGATCGGCATGCGTCTTCCACCTGATCCTTGGGAAAATCCAGCAACTCACCAAGAGTAAACAAAAACCAGCACTGCCTGAGCGGTGCTGGTTTTTCTGCTCGATCGGTTTTGCTGCAGGCTCGCTGGGTCCTGCGGCGATGTACCGCCTTCGCTTCAGACGATTCCTCAGTCTTTGTCCGCAGCCTGGGCGACGCATTCGACTTCGACGAGGGCGCCGGCGGGAAGGTTCGCAACTTCCACGCAGGAGCGGGCCGGCTTCGAGGTGAAGTACTCACCGTAGATGGCGTTGAACGCCGCGAAGTCGTTGATGTCGTTCAGGAAGCAGGTGGTCTTGAGGACGTGGTCGAAGTCGGTGCCGGCGGCTTTCAGGACTTCGCCGAGGTTCTTGCAGACCTGATGGGTCTGACCTTCGATGTCGGTGGCGACGATCTTGCCCTCAGCGGGGTCGATCGCGATCTGACCGGAGGTGAAGATCAGCTTGCAGGTGGCCTTGGCCTGAGAGTACGGGCCGAGGGCGGCGGGTGCGGTATCGGTATGGATGGTTCTCATGAGTAGTGCCTTCTTTCTGTGGTTCGTTCCGCGCAGTGCTCAGAACTGCTGGTAGGTGAAGCCGGCGTCGGACAGGGCCGTCAGGATCTCGTCGATGTGCTCGAAGTTCTTCGTCTCCATCGTGATCCGCAGGTAGGCGTCCGTGATGGACATGTCCTCGGTGGCTTTTTCGTGGTTGATGTAGGTGACGTTGCCGCCCGCGTCGGCGATGCAGTTCGCGACGCCCTGGAGCTGACCGGGCTTGTCGACGAGGTTGACCTGGATGGACAGCGTGCGTCCGGACTTCAGGAGACCGCGGTCGATGACACGGGACAGGATGGTGACGTCGATGTTGCCGCCGGAGACCAGGCAGACGACTTTCTTGCCGGCGACCGGGACTTTGTTGAACATGGCGGCGGCGACGGAGACCGCACCGGCACCTTCGGCGCAGAGCTTCTGCTGCTCGATGAGTGCGAGGATGGCGGCGGCCACTTCGTCATCGGTGACGGTGACGAGTTCGTCGACGTACTGGGAGACGAGTTCGAAGGTGAGGTCGCCCGGCTCCTTGACGGCGATGCCGTCCGCGATGGTGGAGACGGAGGCGAGCTTCTTGATCTTGCCCTCTTTCACGGACTTGACCATGGAGGGAGCGCCGGAGGCCTGGACACCGTACACTTTGACGTTCGGGTTCAGCGCCTTGATGGCGTAAGCGACACCGGAGATGAGTCCGCCGCCACCCACGGGCACGATGACCGCGTCGACGTCCGGGACCTGCTCGAGGATCTCAAGGCCGATGGTGCCCTGGCCCGCGATGACGTCTTCGTCGTTGAACGGGTGGACGAAGGTATAGCCTTCGGAGTCTCTCAGTTCGAGTGCTTTATTGTACGCGTCGTCGTAGACCCCGGGGACGAGGCAGACGTCGGCGCCGTATTTCTTGGTGGCTTCGATCTTGGAGAGGGGAGCGTTGTCCGGCAGGCAGATGAGGCTCTTCGCGCCGGCCTTCGTCGCGGCCAGTGCCACGCCCTGCGCGTGGTTGCCGGCGGAGCAGGCGATGACGCCCCGGGCCTTCTCTTCGTCGGAAAGCTGGGAAATCTTATACGCGGCACCGCGGACCTTGAAGGAACCGGTGACCTGCAGGTTCTCCGTTTTCAGGATGATGTTCGCGTCCGGGTTGAGCTCCGGCGCCGCAATGACGTCGGTCTTTCGGATGATGTCCTTCAGGACAAACGCGGCATGGTAGATCTTGTCGAGGGTCATAAAACCCCTTCTTTCTTCATAGAATCATATTTACACACAAGAATTGAGCAGTATTATAGCACGTTTTTTTCTGCTTTTCTATTCCCTATATATTGGGCGATTAACGGACCTGTGGTACAATATTGCAGAATATTTGCTCAAATGGAAGAAGGAAACTTACCAATGCAGTTTTCCAAACGCATGGACCGCTTCGGAGATGAGATCTTCGGAGCGCTGAATGACCGTAAACTCGAACTCGAAGCCGAAGGCCGGACGCTGTACAACATGAGCGTCGGCACGCCGGACTTCGAGACGCCCTTACACATCCGTGAGGCCCTTGCCACCGCGGCGATGGACCCCGAGAACTGGAAATACGCCCTGCGAGACCTGCCGGAACTCCTCGACGCCGTCTGCGCTTACTACGAGCGCCGGTTTGGTGTCGCCATCACGCCGGACATGGTCTGCTCCTGCTACGGCACGCAGGAGGGCATGGGCCACGTGGGCATGGCCCTTGTCGACGAAGGCGACACCGTGCTCCTGCCGACGCCCTGCTACCCGGTGTTCATCGCCGGCGCCAAAATGGCGGGCGCGGAACCCTGGTACTACCCGATGACCGCCGAGACGAACTTCCTGCCGGACGTCTCCACCATCCCGGAGGACGTCGCAAAACGCGCGAAGTTCATGGTCGTCTCCCTGCCGGCGAACCCCATGGGCAGCGTCGGCAACGATGAGGTCTACAACGAACTCATCGCCTTCGCGAAGAAGTATGATATCCTGCTGCTCCACGACAACGCTTACTCGGACATCATCTTCGACGGCGTGAAGGGCGGCAGCTTCCTGCAGTACGACGGTGCTGTCGACGTCGGCGCCGAGTTCTTCAGCCTGTCGAAGTCCTTCGATGTCACCGGCGCCCGCATGAGTTTCCTCATCGGCCGGCCGGACGTCGTCGCGGCGTTCCGGAAACTCCGCAGCCAGATCGACTTCGGTGTGTTCCTGCCCATCCAGAAAGCCGCCATCGCCGCGCTCACCGGTCCCACCGACATGGTCGAGCAGCAGTGCAAAGACTACCAGGACCGCCGCGACGCCCTCTGCGCCGGCCTCCGTTCCATCGGCTGGAACGTCCCGGACTCCAAGGGCTCCATGTTCGTCTGGGCGCCGTTGCCGGAGAAGTACAAACACGACAGCATGGGCTTCTGTCTCGAACTCATCGAGAAGGCCGGTGTCATCACGACGCCCGGCGTCAGCTTCGGGCCCCTCGGAGAGGGCTACACCCGCTTCGCTCTGGTCCTGCCGCCGGAGAAGATCAAAGAGGCCGTCCGGTCCATCGCCGACAGCGGCATCCTGGAGGACTGACCCAGTAAACATCTGATCTTAAATCGCATAGATACAACAAAAAAGGATGCTTCCGCCGGAAGCGTCCTTTTCGTTTTCTTTGTGCGAGTTGCACAGGAGCGGGACCGAAAAATCAGTAAAAACGACCTTGTTCGGACAATTGAACTGCACATGTGTTCAAGCTATAATTAGCTTTAGAGAGAGACTAAGAAAGCAAGAGAAAAGAACCAGAAGAACACCAGTTCAGACAAACGAAAGAAGGTGGGACAATGTCTGAAATCGGCAAGATCCAGAAGCGGCTGAAGAAAACCTTCGGCGGACGTGTGACTGCGGTCCGGGAAGGCGATACCATCCGGGTCTCCGGAACGCTGCCCACCTGGCCCGACATCGTGAAGGCCTGCAACATGGCGGTCTCGAAAGACAAACGCCGGGTCCATGTCGTCAACGACATCGAACTCGAAGGGGCGGAGCCCATCCCCATGCGTGTTCCATCCGTCCGGGACGAGAGCCTCGACGGGAAACACGTCGACGTGCTCGTCATCGGCGGCGGTATCTCCGGGACGTCCATCGCCAGAGAACTCTCGAAGTGGGACCTCGACATCCTGCTGGTGGAGAAGGAAGCGGACTTCGCGCTCCAGGCCTCCGGCCGCAACGACGGAGAAGTCCACCCGGGCATCGACCTCGGCAAGGGCAGTCTCAAGCAGAAATATGTGCTGAAGGGCAACCACATGTACGACCAGGTCTGTGCAGACCTGAACGTGCCCTTTAAGCGCATCGGCCAGTACGCCTGCTTCACCCAGAGCTACCTCCGACCGGCGGTTACTCTGCTGGCCCTCTGGCGCAAGTACCATGACGGTGTCACGGACGTGCAGATCGTCGGGAAGGAACAGCTCCTGCGGGAGAACCCCACCATGAATCCGGACTTTGCGTTCGCGATGTACAACCCCTCCGCCGGTATCGTCTCGCCCTATAATCTGACCATCGCGTATGCGGAAAACGCCGCGCAGAACGGGGTCGAACTGAGCCTCAATACGGCGGTCCTGTCGATGGACACCGAAGGCGGGCGGATCACCGCGGTCCACACCAATCGGGGGACCGTGTATCCGCAGGTCGTCGTCAACGCCGCCGGCGTCTTCGCCGACGATGTCGCCGAAATGGCCCACGACCGGTTCTATTCGATCCATCCCCGGCGGGGCACCGACACCATCCAGGACGTGAAGTCGGCGAAGATCATCCACACCATCGCGTCCATCATCGAAGTCAACAAACAGGCCCTCACGAGCCATACCAAAGGCGGCGGCCTCATGCGGACGGCCCACGGCAATGTCCTGGCCGGACCGGACGCCGTCGAATGCCGGGAGAAGGAAGACTTCTCGACCCGGCCGGAAAGCATAAAAACCATCTATACAAAACAGAAGAAGACGGTGCCCGCCGCGGACCCGCGGGACATCATCACCTACTTCACCGGCGTCCGCGCTCCGACCTTCGAAGAGGACTTCGTCATCGAATGGGGCCGGAACTGTCAGAACCTCTACCACGTCGGAGGCATCCAGTCTCCGGGCCTGACCTCGGCACCGGCTTTCGCGGTCGATGTCGCAGAGGCGGTGGCGGAGCGGCTCGGGGAGACGAAGACCGTTTCCAGAAACGCGCACTTCGACCCGCACCGCGCCGGAATCCCGGAACTGAGCCGCATGGCGCCGGAGGAGCGGGAGAAGTACATCGCCGAGAACCCGGACTACGGAGTCATCATCTGCCGGTGCGAAGAGGTCTCCAAAGGCGAGATCCTCGACGCGCTGAACAGCCCCGGCTGTCCGCCGACCATCGACGCGGTCAAGAAACGGGTCCGTCCCGGCATGGGCCGCTGTCAGGGCGGGTTCTGCTCGCCGCTGGTGGCGCAGATCATCGCGGAGCATGAAGGCATCCCGATGCACGAGGTCCGCAAGTCCTCGGAGGAAGCCGTCCTGCTCTACGGTCCCACGAAAGGAGGTGGGCCGCATGACTGACACCAGAACCTGTGACGTCCTCATCATCGGCGGAGGCCCTGCCGGACTGGCAGCGTCCATCGCCGCCCACGACGCCGGCGCGAACGTGCTGCTCATCGAGCGGGAACAGCGCCTCGGCGGCATCCTGAAACAGTGCATCCACGACGGCTTCGGCCTCGTGCGCTTCAAAGAAAAACTCTCCGGTCCGGAGTACGCGGAGCGGTTCATCGACGAGTTCGAGGCCCGCGGCATAGGAGCGCTGCTCCAGACCTTCGTGACCAGCGTGAAGAAAACGGCAGACGGTTTTGAGACCGTCGTCGTCGACCGGGAAGGCGTCCACACCATCTCCGCAAAAGCCATGGTGCTCGCCACCGGCTGCCGGGAGCGGACCGCGAAACAGGTCTCCATCCACGGCACCCGTCCCGCCGGCGTCTTCACGGCCGGTACGGCCCAGAACTTCATCAACCTCTGCGGGCAGATGCCCACGAAGAAATGTGTCATCCTGGGCTCCGGCGACATCGGCCTCATCATGGCCCGCCGGCTGACCCTCGAAGGCGCGGAAGTCGAAGGCGTCTATGAAGTCAAACCGACCCCCTCGGGTCTTACGAGAAACATCCACCAGTGTCTTTACGATTACGACATCCCCCTGCGCCTGTCCCACACGGTGACGAGGATCTTCGGGGAAGACCGGCTGACCGGCGTCGAAATCGCGAAGGTCGACGAGAACATGGTCCCCATCCCGGGCACCGAATTCCAAGTCGACTGCGACGCGCTCATCCTCTCCGTCGGACTCATCCCGGAGAATGAGATCGCCGAACAGCTGGACATCGAGCTGGACCCGCGCACCCGCGGACCGGCCTGTGACACGAACCATATGACGTCGGTCCCCGGAGTCTTCTCCTGCGGGAACTCCCTGCAGGTCTTCGACCTCGTCGACTACGTCTCGAAGAGCGGCGAAGCCGCCGGCAGCAGTGCCGCGGCGTACGCGGCGGGCACACTGAAAGCCAGCAGATCGCCCCTGCCGCCGGTGCCTCTGGCGGAACCCGCCAAAGACCTCGACCCGAACGCCATCGTCTGCATCGTCTGCCCGAAGGGCTGCGTGATGAAAGTGGACCGGGAAGAGGACGGCACCATCACCGTCACCGGGAACTCCTGTCCCCGGGGCGAAGCCTTCGCCCTGCAGGAGCTGACGGCGCCGAAACGCACCATCTGCTCGACGGTGCGCACCGCCTTCCCGGACACGCCGGTCCTGCCCGTTCGGGTCTCGACGGACATCCCGAAGGACCGCATCTTCGACGTCATGAACGCCATCAACGATGTCTGTGTGACGACCCCGGTCAAACGGGGCGACGTCCTCATCCGGGATGTCCTCGGCACCGGCGCCGACGTCATCGTGACATCTGACCTGCTGTATACCGAACAAGCATAAAGGAGGAACGACCATGCCTTATAAACCGTACAGCGGCTTCGAGCCGAAATGGATCACCAAAGCGGCTGCCCCGGACTCGTACCGTTCGATTTTCCGCTGGGGCGACCCCGACTTCTTCAAACTCCCGAAGGAGTCCCTCTACAACATGATGAAAGACCGCCTTGGGGTCTCCGACGACGACTTCAGGGACTACGCGATGGACCTCGGCTTCGACAAAGTCGAACTGGGCCCGGAGCACGCGCCGAAGATGGCGCAAGAGCATGTCGACTTCTTTAAAAGCGTCTACGGAGACGACTGGTCTCAGGGCGACTATGACCGCATGAGCGTCATGTACGGCCAGACCTGCTACGACCTCCTCCGCATGAGAGAGGGCAAGTTCGACTCGCTGCCGGACATCGTCCTTTACCCGAGTGAGTCCGAACAGATCGTCAAGACGGTCGACTACTGTGCCAAAAACAATATCCCGCTCTATGTCTACGGCGGCGGTTCCTCCGTCACCCGGGGCGTCGAGCCCGTCAAGGGCGGCGTCTCCCTCGACATGCGGAGAAAATACAACAAGGTCCTCTACTTCAACGAAGTGGACCAGACCATCACGGTCCAGACCGGTCTCTCCGGCCCGGACTATGAGAAACACCTCAACAACGCGGTCGAGGAGTTCGGCGCGAAACGGGCCTACACCTGCGGCCACTTCCCGCAGTCCTTCGAGTACTCCTCGGTCGGCGGCTGGGTCGTCACCAGAGGCTCCGGCCAGAACTCCACCTACTACGGCTGCGCCAAGGACCTCGTCGTGTCCCAAAAGTACGCGACGCCCCGGGGCGAGATCGTCACCTCCCACTATCCGAGAGAGGCCACGGGCCCGAACCTCAACGAGATCATGATGGGCGGCGAGGGCACCTTCGGTGTCCTGACGGAAGTCACGCTCCGCTTCTACCGTTACATGCCGGAGAACCGCCACCGTTTCTCCTACATGTTCAAGAACTGGGACGACGCCATGGAGGCGGCCCGGGAAATGATGCAGCGCGAGTGCGGCTTTTCCTCCGTCTTCCGTCTCTCCGACGAAGAGGAGACCAACATGATGCTCCGCCTCTACAACGTCGACGACACGCCCCTTCAGCCGATGCTCGACAAGCTCGGCTACAAGGACATGGAGCGCTGCCTGTTCCTCGGCTTCACCGAAGGCGAGAAGGGCTACTCCTGGAACGTCTACTACAACATCCTGAAGATCGCTCTGAAGCACGGCGCCATCCCGCTCACCGGGTACGTCTGCAAGAGCTGGGAAAAGGGCCGGTTCAACGACCCGTACCTGCGCGATACGATCATGGACTTCGGCATCTGCGTCGACACCCTCGAGTGCTGCGTGAACTGGTCCAACATGGAAAAGGTACATCGCGAAGTGCGGAAAGTCTGCCACGAGGTGGAGGGCACGGTCATCACGACCCACATGTCCCACTGCTACCCCCAGGGCGCGAACCTGTACTTCATCTTCCTGACGCCCATCAACCAGTCGGAGAAGTTCAAGGAGTACCTGAACTCCATCTTAGACGCCATCCTGCGCTCCGGCGCCGCCATCTCGCACCACCACGGCATCGGCAAGATGTTCGCGCCGTGGCTCGAGAACAACATCGGGCAGACGGAGTACGGCATCTTCAAACTCCTGAAGGAGTACTTCGACCCGGGCTACACCATGAACCCCGGCGGCACCATCGGCCTCGACCTGCCGGAAGAGGAGAAGCGGTTCACCCGCAACGGCTACGACGGCTACCGGGACGGCTACAACACCCCGGCCTGGGACGACGTCATCAACTACCATGAAAAAGACGCGTTTTTGGAATCCCTGAAGCATTGACCCCCTGTAGCAAGTGAATGGAGGAAAGCATAATGGAGAACGTAAAACACTATTTCGTCGTGAACCCCGTGTCGGGGAAGAACAACAAGATCGACATCGTGAACGAACTCATCATCCCCGCCTGCGAAAAGCTGGGCGTCGACTATGAGATCTACACGACGAAGGCGGCCGGCGACGGCATCCGGTTCGTCGACGAGACTGCGACCGCGGCAGGGGACAAAAAGGTCCGCTTTTACGCAGTCGGCGGAGACGGGACCCTGTACGAAGTGGTCAACGGCGCATACGGTCACAAAAACGCGGAAGTCGGTGTCGTCCCGAAGGGCTCCGGCAACGACTGGATCCGCCTCTTTGGCGATAAGGAGCTGTTCCTCGACATCGAAGGACAGATCGAGGGGACACCCTATACGATCGACTGCCTGAAGGCCGGCGATGAGATCGCTATCAACCAGTGTTCCATGGGCTTCGATGCCGAGACCTGCTCCCTGCAGGCAAAGGCGAAAAGCATTCCGGGCGCGGCAGGCCACGCGACCTACTTCCTCGCCGGTCTCTACTGCATGTTCACCCGCGTCTGGCACGACTTCGACGTCACGGTCGACGGCAGGCGCATGACCGGCCCCTTCATCCAGGTGGTCGGCGCGAACTCCCGCTGGTACGGCTCCGGCATCAAGGTGGCGCCCTTTGCCATGCCCGATGACCATGCGCTGGACTTCGTCATCATGCGCCGCACCAGTTCCTGGCCCGCCATGTTCCTGCCGATGATGATCAACTGGCAGGTGAAGGGCGACCATACGAAGTTCGGCTTCTGTGAGTACTACCGGGGGAAGAAGATGACGATCCACGCCCGCAAACCCTCCCAGACGAACGTCGACGGCGAGTGCCACGCGACCGAGGACCTGACCATCGAACTCATCGAAGACGGCCTGACCTTCGTTGTCCCGAGAGACTCGAAGTACTTTGAACAGAAGGCCTCCGGCGAGATCAACAACGAGATCAAAAAGTCTCTCCGCAACCGGACACCGTTCCGGCAGCTCACAGCGGAGTACAATCCCTACAATGTGCTCGTGAACCGCGGCCTCCGGAGACTGCTCGACCCGGACCGGAACTATCTGAAGTAAATGCCGGTCGGCATACGAACCAATACCAAATAGGACCTCCCATTTCGGGAGGTCCTTTCAGACTGTAGACAAAACCCCAGCGTGTTTTCCACGTTGGGGTTTTGTTTT
>R21__coassemble_1255_pt1 | contig 17673 bp, 12 predicted proteins | sample R21__metabat2_low_PE_053 | metagenome-assembled genome bin R21 | reverse complement strand
ATCATTGACCGATGACCGGGGCCGGGGCTGCGGTCGTGGGCTGGGGCTGTGCTGCCGTCGTGGACTGGCGCCACCACCAGGGGTTCGCGCCGCCCTGGGACTGGGTGGTCTGCTGACCGCCGCCGGCCTGAGTGGTCGTCTGCCACCAGGCACCGCCGCCCTGGGTCGTCTGCGCAGCCGTCGTCTGGTAGGACGTCGTGTTCCGGCCGCCGTTGTTCGAGCCGGTGTAAGCCGGGCGCGTCGTGTAGGTCCGGTTACCGGAGCCGGCGCCGCGGGTCGTGGTCATAGTCTTGCCGTTCGAGAAGTCGAGCGCGTTCTTGCGGTCTTCCGCCAGCGTGATGTTGGACTGACCATAGAGCATGTTCTGCAGCTCGAAGGCGGCGCCTTCGTAGTCGCAGATCCAGATCCACTGCTCGCCCGCATAGCCTTCCTTACAGTACTCGACCGGAGGCATGACCGCCTGGCTCAACGGGTACTTGAGCCAGCCCTGCGTGACCGCGTCAGAGGCGAGGTCCAGCATCTGGGACTTGCGCATGGAAGTCTTGATCTCGGGCAGGATGGCGTTGATCGCCGCATTGACCTGCTTCAGGGACGCGGACTTGAACTCGGTCATGATGGCCGTGATGACCCGGCGCTGCCGCTCGGTCCGGTTGATGTCGGAGTCGAGCTTCCGGATGCGGGCAAACATGAGAGCGTGCTCGCCGTCCATGTGCATGGTACCGGCCTTGAACTGGATCTTCTTGCCGGTGCGGGTCCACTTCTTCCAGGTCTTGTTGAGGTAGTTGGCTTCCTTCTTCGTGACCTTGACGTCGACACCGCCGAGGGCATCGACCAGTTTCGGGAAGGAGTCATAACCGACGAGCGCATAGTCGTCGATGGCGATCTTGTAGTCTTTTTCGATGACGTCGACGACCATCTCCGCGCCGCCGTAGTAGTAAGCCGCGTTCATCTTAGCAAAAGCCGACGCACCTTCATCGGTCTCCATGTACGTGTAGCTGTCCCGGTAGAAAGAGACGAGGGACATGGTCTTCGCGAGGCGATTCACCGACAGGACCATCATGGAGTCAGACAGTTTCGAGTCGGAGTCGATGCCGATGAGCAGGATGTTCTTGACGTTCTTTGAGTGCATCGCCTCACCGCCGTTCAGGTACCAGGCCTTCATGAGGGCGGTCAGGGAACCGGCGTCCGTAATGGAGTCGATGGCGGATGCGTCGATGTCGTTTTCGAGGATCTCCTCGGTCTCGATGCCGGTGTACTCATCCACGTTCGAACCGACGAGGTTCAGTTTGCGGTAGACGAAGATGCCGAGCACGGTGCCGGCGATGATGATGAGCGCCAGGATCGCCGCGAGGATCTTCCGGCCGGTCTTTTTCTTCAGTTTGGTGCCTTCCGCCATGCCGAGCTGCGCGCGGTACTTCGCCGCTTCCTTGTCGAGGTCGGCGATCTCCGCTTCGACGTCGTCGAGCTCTTCCTGTGTGGCGATGAGCTTCTCATACTTCCGGGGCTGGTCTTTCAGGGCCTCTGCGTCGCCCATTTTGGCGAGCTGGTCCTGCAGCTTTTTGCTCTTCTTGCCAAAGAACTTCTGGTCTTTCATGACGTCTTTCAGTTCTTTTTCGAGAAGCTTGCGTTCTTTCTTGTCCGTGACGACCAGAACGGGCGGCTCTTTCGAGGCGACCGGCTCGATGACCTGGGTGGCATCGAACTCCGAGGCGTCGAACTCGGCGAGCCGTTCGCGGGCCTTGCGCTGGACCGCGTCGGCGGCCATCAGCTGCGAGCGGGCGACCTCATCGCCCTTCGCGGCCTTCTTCTCGAGCTTGCGGCGTTCGTGGGGCGTGAGGGCCGTGGCCTGTGCCTCCGCCTGCAGCTCCGCTTCGATGCGTTTGCGCGCCATCTCACGGGCTTTGCGCTGGGCCAGCACCGCGTCGTGCTGTGTCTCCTGGTCGAAGTGCTTGAGTGCTTCTTCGACGTCCTTCTTGTGCTGCTGCTGTTCTTCCGCGGCACGAAGGGCGGCTTCTTCCGCTTCTTTCGCGGCGATTCGTTCTGCCTCAAGGCGTGCGGCTTCCTCCGCTTCCGCTCTGGCTTTTGCCGCGGCGGCAGCGGCTCGTTCCGCCCGGATCTCCTCCGAGGACTTTGCCGGTGCAATATATTCTTCCAAGGTGTTCTTGTTTTCGTTGCTCAAGGGAAAACTCTCCTAAAAGTGGTTCTGCGGAACAGGGGCTTCCGCTGTTTGTGTGAGGCCCGCCTTCCGCAGGCCCTATATTTGTACCCTATATTATACTAAAAATCAAGCGCAATATGTAGAAGCACTTCGAAGTTTCTGAAAAAAGTTGAAACCCTTGCGAATTCGCAGGGGCTCCAACTCTATTGCACACATATTAAAGGTCAGAAAACGTATCTCTCTCATTTCTCAAAGAATTGCTTAACCGTCTGGAAGATCAATCATTATCCAATTGTCTTTTGGCAAATAGTTCCTTATTTTTTTTGTATATTGGATTGGTATTTGAGAATAATAATCGATACTATTTAATACGGTTCTTTTGTTTAGTAATATTTTTTCATTTGATACTAAAATATATATAATACACTGGTTCATTTAAATCTATAATACAGTTAGCTCTTTTTAGAAAATAGTTTGCTTTAATAAATCGTTCCTGTATTACTATCGTCGCTTTGTTTTTTGCGGTGCTTAATGTTACCCCAATAATAGCAATAGGTGCAAGCAGCGTTGTTGCGAAAAAGCCGGCATAAGTATCAATCTCAGTATGATTGATCCAATGATCTACCAGTATATAGCCATCCGCCAATAATACAAATAAACCTATAACTAATTCTTTACTAAATTCGCGAATAACCAGTCGACCATTTTTCATCGTTATTCACCTTCAAAAAGAACTTTTACGAATTCAGAGATTATCTCTTGTTGTATGCGCAGTTAAATGACCTCTTTCTCTTGTTCCCCTATGCTATCACAGAAAGCACTGGTCACTTTTTCACCGCACTCCAACCCTGCTTTCGGATATAATGTCACAATCGAGTGTTCCACTATAGCATGAAATGCCGATGTATTGATTGAATACATTATGTTCGCTGTGAATTCTTCTATCTCCGGAACGCTGGCCGAGGGGAAGGCCAAATCGTCTGCGTATCCTATTTATTATAGCCAAACTCTTTCGCCGTTTTCACTTTTTATTTGAAACCAACTACTTTTGGGAATATAGTGTGACGATTTTGTATTCGCAATAACTAACATTTGAGATGTCGAGTCAAACTCGTCTCTAAAATCAACAGCAGATGTTAGAGAAAACATTTCGTTTGAAAGTACATAAACTATTTGCGATCGACTTATCGTATCAGGAACAACTAATTCTGCATAATATACTGTTTTTTGTGTATCCAGTGTATATAACTTCTTTCGACTTAACGTAAAGGATTCCATGTATGTTTCGTTAATCACAACATAATTCCAATCCTTTATATCCCATACTTTCAAGGAAGATATTAGTAGTGGAATGTGAGGAGCTCCAAAAATCACAAGAAATATCGATTGCCATTCTTTATCTACAGCCCAATAATAGATTCCTAGGCCCTCGAACATAACAGCAAAAGAAACATATAGCAGAATAAGTGGAAAATAGAACTTTAAAAAACTGATTTTGACAGGTTTATTACTGGAATAAAACATATTATTACTCTCCTGGGAACAATGATGCCAATGTCAATTCCGCCGAAGAACTCCAAGCTGTGTCAGCCAAACCACTCCGGTTTGAACTCTGGCACAGTTTTTATGTTTTTGTTTGATTTCAAATAATCTAAATTGTGTGGTTGTTTTTTAGATGAACTTCAATCCAGTCTTCTCTTGGCATTATTTTTTTGACTTTTTTTGTGTAGTGAATTGAAACTTGTGTGGAATAATTTATACCAAACCTCATTATTTCTTGCTCATCTGTTATTGGGTCATTTGATAATAAAATAAACTTCCCAAAATCCCCCTGTTTCGTATAAAAAGTATAATAAACCTGTTCATTTAAATCCACATAACCACGTTGTAAGCGATTGGGATATCTTGCATATATGTATGTGTCAGTTATTTCAAAGGAGCCCATATCTTTAATTTCCCAATATACTAACCACGGTGAAAAAATAATGGCAAAGAGTACCGGTGCGCGCGAGGGGATTTCTAACATTGCCTCGTCAAAGAACAATTCATCTATCAGAAGTCCAACGCTCAGCAATTCAAAAACAATTTCGCCTATTATCCATTTCCATCGATTATTTATAACTACTTTTTTCATTAGGATTCTCCTTCTTCATTCAAGTTCATCTTTGCATAAGGGCGCCGTAACTGTCAAGGCAATCCTCTTGTACAAAACCGTCTTCGTAAAGTCTCTACAAACAGAAATATCTGTACTTGTGCAAAATGCCGTAAAATGAGCCCCCTGCAGAATAAGCAGGGGGCCAGATTGATTATATAATTGTTATTCGTCCGTTCCCTGGACTTCTGTTGCCTCTGCGGGAGCTTCTTCGGTCTGCTCCTCCGGGGCTTCCTCTTCCTTCGCTGTGGTGGACAGCGTGATGAGGCGGTCGTCGTCGAGGATGCGCATGACCTTGACACCCTTCGCGGGACGGGCAACGAGCTTGACTTCGCTGACCGGCGTCCGGATGATGACGCCGTTGGCGCTGATCATGATGAGGTCGTCGTCCTCGTTGACCACGCGGATGGCGGCGACACGGCCGTACTTCTCGACTCGGTAGTTCAGAAGTCCGGAACCGCCACGGTTCTGGATGCGGTAGTCGGCGCCGAGGTTCCGGCGTCCGTAACCTGTTTCGGTTACGACCAGTACTTCGGACTCATCGGTGATGACGTCGAAGCCGACCACGCGGTCATCGTCCTTCTTGAACTTGATGGACCGGACACCGCGGGACGTACGTCCGAGCTGGCGGGCATCGGTCTCGTGGAAGCGGATGGCCATACCTTCGCGGGTGGCGACCAGCAGGTCGTCGTCGCCGGAGGTGAGGCGGACCCAGGCCAGTTCATCGCCCTCGTCAAGGTTGATGGCGATGAGGCCGGACTTCCGGACGTTACGGTAGTCAGCCAGCGCAGACCGCTTGATGACGCCGTTTTTCGTGACCATGCAGAGGAAACCGTCCTCGTTGACGGTGCCGTCTTCGTTGGTCTCGAGACGGATCATACCGGTGACCTTCTCGTCTGGCTGAAGCTGCAGGAGGTTGACGATCGCCATGCCGCGGGAGGTCCGGGAGCTCTCCTGGATCTCATAGGCTTTCAGGCGGAAGGTCCGTCCGAAGTTCGTGAAGAAGGCGATGTAGTCATGGGACGAACACGCGAAAATGGTCTCGGTGAAGTCCTCGTCCTTCTGGCTCATACCGGAGATGCCGCGGCCGCCGCGTCGCTGGACACGATACTCGGAAGCCAGCATTCTCTTGATGTAACCCATGTGGGTCAGGGTGATGATGTTGTCTTCGACCGGGATGAGGTCCTCGATGTCCACCTCACCGGAGACGTTGAGGATCTCCGTGCGGCGGTCGTCGCCGAACTTGTCTGCGATGGCGCGGGTCTCGTCCTTGATGATCTGCAGGATGCGCTCTTCGTGGGCCAGGATGTCCTCGAAGTCGGCGATCTTGTTATGCAGCTCTTCCAGTTCATTCTGGATTTTCAGGATCTCGAGGCCGGCGAGCTGACCGAGACGGTATGCCACGATGGCGGAGGCCTGCGGGTCGTCGAAGCCGAACTTGTCCATGATGGCCTGTTTGGCTTCCGCCTGGCCGCCGCGGCATGCGCGGATGGTGGCGATGATCTCATCGACGATATCGATGGCCCGGGCCAGACCTTCTAAGATGTGCGCGCGGTCGCGGGCTTTCTTGAGGTCGAACTCGGTGCGGCGCCGGATGACAGACTCCTGGAACTTGATGTACTCCTGGAGCATCTCTTTGAGGGTCAGGGTCTTCGGCTCGCCGTCGACGATGGCGAGGTTGATGACACCGAACGTCGTCTGCAGCTGCGTATACTGGAACAGCTGGTTCAGGACGACCTGCGGGTTCGCGTCGCGCTTCAGGTCGACGGAAATGTACATGCCGTGCATGGACGAGTAGTCGTTGATGTCGGCAATGCCTTCGACGCGTTTTTCCTTGACGAGGTCCGCGATGGACTCGACGAGGCGCGCCTTGTTGACGTTATAAGGGATCTCGGTCACTTTGATCTCAAAGCGGCCGTTTTTCTTTTCGACGATCTCCGTTTTGGCACGGACCGTGAGCTTGCCGCGGCCGGTGGCGTATGCCGCGCGGATGCCGGAGCGGCCCATGATCATAGCGCCCGTCGGGAAGTCGGGGCCCGGGATGTGCTCCATCAGTTCCGGCAGCTCGATGTCCGGGTTGTCGATGACCGCGCACATGCCGTCGACCACTTCCCGCATGTTGTGGGGCGGGATGTTCGTCGCCATACCGACGGCAATGCCCATGGACCCGTTGACCAGCAGGTTCGGGTACCGGGAGGGCAGGACGGTGGGCTCTTTCAGACGGTCGTCATAGTTCGGCATGAAGTCGACCGTGTTTTTGTCGATGTCCGTGAGCATTCTCTGGGAAATCTTGCTCATTCTGGACTCGGTGTAACGGTAGGCAGCGGGCGGGTCGCCGTCGATGGAACCGAAGTTACCGTGGCCGTCCACCAGTGTGTACCGCATGGCGAAGTCCTGTGCAAGACGGACCATAGCGTCATAGACGGACGCGTCGCCGTGGGGGTGGTACCGACCCAGAACGGAACCGACGGTGTCGGCGCACTTGCGGTAAGCCTTGTCGGGCGTCAGCCCGTTTTCGTGCATAGTATAGAGAATGCGGCGATGGACCGGTTTGAGTCCGTCACGGACGTCCGGCAACGCACGTTCCACGATGACCGACATGGAGTAGTCGAGGAACGATTTCCGCATTTCATTTTTCAGGTCGACGGGAACGACTTTTTGCGTCGCGAGGTTCTCGCGGAACGCCTGCTCCCGCTGCTTTTGCATTTCGGATGATGCTTTTGGCATGGTGAATCGCCCCCCTTTCTCAAACGTCTAAGTTCTGAACGTATTTTGCGTTCTTCTGGATGAACTCACGCCGCGGCTCGACCTGGTCGCCCATGAGGATGGAGAAGGTCTCGTCCGCCTCCATGGCGTCTTCCAGGTTGACTCTCAGCATGATGCGGGTCTTCGGGTCCATGGTGGTCTCCCAGAGCTGTTCCGGGTCCATCTCACCAAGACCTTTGTACCGCTGGATGTCGCAGTTGCCGCCGAAGTTTTCGATTTCCTGGTCGCGCTCCTCATCGGAGTAGGCGTAGGCGAATTTCTTGCCCTTGGAGATCTTGTAAAGAGGCGGCTGGGCGATGTACACATGTCCCGTCTCAATGAGCGGTCTCATGTAACGGAAGAAGAATGTGAGCAGCAGCGTACGGATGTGGGCGCCGTCGACGTCGGCATCGGCCATCAGGATGATCTTGTCATAACGCAGCTTCGTGATGTCGAACTCGTCGCCGATGCCGGTGCCGAGGGACGTGACAATAGGTGTCAGTTTGTCGTTGCCGATGACCTTGTCGATGCGCGCCTTCTCGACGTTCAGCATCTTACCCCAGAGGGGCAGGATGGCCTGGTACTGTCTCTCTCTGCCTTCCTTGGCAGAGCCGCCGGCGGAATCACCCTCGACGATGTACAGTTCGGTCAGTTCGTTGCCCTTGTCGAGGCAGTCGAACAGCTTGCCGGGTAAGGAGTTGCCTTCGAGCGCGGTCTTCCGGCGGGCGAGGTCTCGCGCTTTGCGCGCCGCTTCTCTGGCACGGGCCGCTTCGAGCGCCTTATTGTAAATCGCCTTGGCGACCTGCGGGTGCTCCTCGAAGTACTCCATGAGTTTCTCGTATGTGCCCTTCGAGACCAGCGGCGTAATGTCGGTGTTTCCGAGCTTGCCCTTGGTCTGGCCCTCGAACTGGGCGTCGGTCAGCTTGACGGAGATGACTGCGACGAGGCCTTCGCGGACGTCGTCGCCGGACAGTTTCTTGTCGCCGTCCTTGAGGTAGCCGTACTTCTTGCCGTAGTCGTTGAAGACACGGGTGAGCGCCGTCTTGAAGCCGGTCTCATGCGTACCGCCGTCGATGGTGCGGACGTTGTTCGCGAAGGAGTACATGACTTCGGAGTAGGAGTCATTGTACATGAGGGCGACGTCCACTTCGCGGTCGGTCTTGACGGCCTTGAAGGAGATGACTTCTTCGTGCAGCGGCTGGAACCCGCGGACTTTATTGATGAGCTGGACGAACTCGGAGATACCGCCTTCGTAGCAGTAGATCTCCTGGTGGACGTTCGGCAGGTTCGCGAGCACTTCGGTCTCGGCTTCGCCGAACTCTTCGTCCTTTTTCTTGTTGGAGATTTTGGAGGCGATTTGTTTCGCTTCCTCGAGGTCCTTCTCTTCGACTTCGCGAAGGTCGGTCAGCGTGATCTTGAGACCCGCGTTCAGGAAAGCCTGTTCTCTGAGACGCTTCTGCAGGGTCTCAAAGTCGTAGACGGTCGTCTCCTGGAAGATGTCGGCGCAGGCCTTGAACCGGATGGTGGTACCGGTCTCGTCGGTGTCGCCGATGACCTTGAGGTCCTCTTCCGGAACACCCAGGTTGAATTTCTGGTAGTGGACATGCCCGTCCTGACGGACTTCGACTTCGAGCCAGTCGGACAGCGCGTTGACGACGGAGGAACCGACGCCGTGGAGACCGCCGGAAACCTTGTATCCGCCACCGCCGAACTTACCGCCGGCGTGGAGGACGGTCAGAACGACCGTGACCGAGGAAATGCCCAGTTTCTCATTGATGCCGACGGGGATGCCTCGACCGTTGTCGCGGACTTCGATGATGTCCCCGGGCAGGATGTTCACTTCAATGTGTGTGCAGAAGCCGGCCAGCGCCTCGTCGATGGAGTTATCGACGATTTCATAGACCAGATGGTGGAGTCCGCGGGGACCGGTCGAACCGATGTACATACCGGGACGCATCCGGACCGCTTCGAGACCTTCGAGGACCTGGATCTGCTCGGCACCATAGTCTTCCTCGACGATGGTGTCCATTTCTTCCACGTCATCGAACTCACCGATGGCAGCTTCTTTCGCCTGGACCGCCTCGTCCGCAGCCTGTTCCGCTGCGAGCTCCGCCGCCTCAATGGCCGCCGCCCGGTCTGCCGCCGCTTTCGCCGCAGCCTTCTCGGCCTCCTCCGGAGTCATGCCGGCGTACGGGTCCTCACTGCTGTCAGAGTCTTCTCCGTCTGCCATTCCGGCTGTGTTCTCCGCTGCTTCAGCGGTCGCACCTGCCGTGTTCTCTGCTTCCAGAGCTTCCGCTGGGCTCTTTTCGCTCAGCTCGCTCTCTTTTTCAGCATTCTCCAGCACTTCTGCGTTCATTTTTTCCTTACTCAAAGTAAAACCTCCAAGGTTTTCGCGCCATATTCATACATTTCTGCCTTTTTGGGGCGATTTGTATGAATATTTTCGTTACGATCTTTGATTTATTCTTTGATTTTTAATCATATATTGTTTAATGATTAAAAATATTGTTACTTTACTGCCCGAATTTGGCACTATTTTTCCAAATTCGCATTATTTTGCTGTTTTGATTCATACAAATCGGGGCTTTTTTCTCGATTTGTATGAACTATTACTTTTAATCTAAACTTTTACTTTTGATCTGCTTTTGATCTGCTTTTGATCTGCTTTTGAACAGCTTTTTTGCCGTTTTCCATCAAAAAGCATAGACATTTTGCTTTTTCACTGTTTTTTTCTTTATCTTTTAGATTTCAAAATTACTGTTTTTGCTCTGCAGCCTGCCAAGCAACGTACCGGCGCTCAGCTGAGAAAGATAGACGACGATCTGTTTCTCGCCTTCCAGCTCTTCTTTCACCTTCTTTGCGCCTGCCTTCCTGGCTACAGAAGCAAGAGTATTGCCTTCCTCTTCACAGACCACGAAGGACTTGGGCAGTTCGAAGGGGCTGACATTGACGACGCGGCCGGCTTTTTCGGCGAGGTTCAGGTACTCGCGGGAACTCTTCTGCACGGTTGTCGTGTCGAGGTCGAAGATGCCCAGAATGTGGTCCGTCTGGATGACGGTATCTGCGCCAAGGTGAAGAAACATTTGTGGGCCTCCTCTGTCAGATCAGCTTTCCCCCAGCCACTTCGAAGAGTTTGCCGTTTTCGGACTGCTTCGAGAGCAGGATGCTCGAGGGTTCGCAGCAGGTGAGGAACACCTGCCAGCCGTCGATGTGGTTGAGGATGTAGTCCTGCCGGCCGGCATCCAGTTCGGACATGACGTCATCGAGCAGCGCGACGGGCTGCTTGCCGGTCAGCGCGCGGATGACAAATCCTTCGGACATTTTGAGGCTCAGCGCGCAGGACCGCTGCTGGCCCTGGGAGCCGAAGGACTTGACCGACAGGCCGTCGAGCTTGACGACCAGGTCATCGCGGTGAGGACCGACCGTCGTAAAGCCGGCAAACGCGTCTTCGCGGCGATGTGCCTTCAAAAGTACCGCGAGCTCCTGCTTGATAACTGCAGGATCAGAAGAAGAGAATTGGAATGACTCTTGTTCTGCGTTTCCGCTTTCCGTCACTTCCAGCCCGGCAAGTTTTGCAGCCTGAGCCTGAAACTTTGCATTTACAGAACCGGAACTCCCGGAGGATCCAGTCCCCGCGGCGTACTCTATGGAGATCTTCTCTCTTCCGCCGGAAATGCCACCGTAAAACTCCTCCAGAAACGGACGGAGTTCGTCGAGGTACTTCATGCGCTCCGAGATGACGTATGCACCGAAGGTGCAGAACCGGTCGTCCCAGACGTCCAGTGTGTCATACAGTTCGGAGTGGTAGATGGCATCTTTCAGGAGCTGGTTGCGCTGCTGCATGGCCCGGTTGAACTGGGTCAGCGCTTTGGCGTAGTTCGGTTTCAGCTGACAGAGGGCCTGGTTTAAGAACTTCCGGCGCTCGGCCGGGCCGCCCTTGATGAGGTCCAGGTGCTGAGGCGCAAAGATGACAGCGAGGAATTCTCCCACCAGTTTGGTGGACGCTCCGTAGGGCAGGCCGCCCAGGGAAGCCGTTTTCTTATCGGTAATGAGAATGTCTGCCGTCATGTCCCGGACGTCGTTGTGGAACGTCATAGACAATTTTGCGGCCTCTGCGTCGAACCGTCGAAGCTCACGCTCCTTCGAACCCCGGAAGGACCGGAGCCCGGTAAAGAGCCAGATGGCTTCCAGCAGGTTCGTCTTCCCCTGGGCGTTCTCGCCATAAATAACATTCACGCCCGGAGACGGCTGAAACTCGATAGCCTCTATATTTCTGTAGTTAGAAATATCTAGTGATTGAACTATCACTTTTCGTTTCTCAGGCGGACCGGCAGGACGAGGAACAGGAAGCTGTCGCCTTCGACCGGTACGACGGTGATGGGAGAAAGCGGGCCGTTCAGGGTGACCTTGACGGTGTCGAGGTCGCAGGCACGGAACGCGTCGAGGAGGAAGCGGTTGTTGAAGCCGATCTCCACACGGTTGCCTTCGATCTTCGCCGGGACTTTGTCGTTGGCGGCGCCGATGGTGGTGCTGGTGCTCATACGAATGACATTTTCGTCAAAGACGCAGCGCAGCGGGCTCTTGACGCGGTCACTGATCATCAGGGACATGCGGTCGATCGCCGAAATGATGGTCTTGGTGTCGACTTCGACTTCGGTGGAATGCGCTTTCGGAATGGCTGCGTTGTAGTCAAGGAACTCGCCGTCCAGGAGACGGGAGATGAGCGCGTAAGCGCCGACTTCGAACACGATGTGGCGGGCCGCGACCTTCAGAGCGACGACCTCAGCCTCGTTGATGAGCTTGATGACTTCGGAGAGGGTCTTCGCCGGAACGACGAAGGACAGGGGCTCTCCGGTGTAGTTGATGGCCTCTGTGCGGATGGCCAGACGGAAACCGTCGACGGCGATCAGCTTGAGGGTGTTCTCAGACACCTCGAACTTGATACCGGTGTGGACGACCTTGGTGTCGTTGGTGGAGACAGCGAAGATGGTCTGCTTGACCATTTTCTCGAGCGTCTCGGAGTCGATGATGACGGGGACTTCTTCGGTCACGGTCGGAAGTTCCGGATACTCTTTGGCGTCGATGCCGACGAGCTGGTACTCGACTTCGCCGCAGCGAATGGTGCACAGCTGACGGGGGTCCGCTTCGATGGAAACGGTCTCGCCGGGCAGGCGGCGGAGGATGTCGCAGAGCAGGCGGGCATTGAGGACGATGGCGCCCTCTTCTTCGACGCGGGCTTCCTGAACGGTGGTGATGCCCATGTCCATGTCATAACCGGTCAGCTGGACCTGGCCGGAGGCAGCCTTCATGAGGATACCTTCAATGGCCGGCATGGTCGCTTTGCTGGAAACAGCGCGCTGAACGTTCTGACAGGCTTCGTTGAGTCTTGCGGTGTTGCAGATGATCTTCATAATGGTGTTCTCCTTACGAAACAAGTATGGTTCTTAGTCTATAGTAGTAGAGGCGGCGTAAAATACTGAAAACCGCGTTTCACGAATTTCCGATGGTGTTTTCACGCTCCACAGAAACTCTCCGCGAAATGTGGCGTAAACTGTGGATTGCACAGGAGGTATATCGCCCCATGCGGAAATTGTGGAAACCTGCGGAGTGGATTGCGGACGAAACGGTCAATAATTCGTCTGCGCCTCGTTGATGTTGTTGATGATGCTCTGGATGGTCGAGCGGACCGCCGGGTCCTTCTTCATCTCCTTCTCCGCCTGCTCATAGTTGTACATGACGGTGGAGTGGTGCTTGCCGCCGAAGGCCTTGCCGATCTCCTCATAGCTGAGGCCGGTGATCTCCCGGACGATATAGATGGCAGCCTTTCTGGCCTGGGTGATGTTCGAGTTCCGCTTCTCCGACGTGATGTTCTCGACGGTGGTGCCATAGGTGCGGGCGACCTCGTTGAGGATCTTGTCGATGGTGACGGGGACCGGCTGGAAGTCGTTCATGAGGTCCGTGATGACCTTCGTCGCGCTCTGGACCGTCGGCCGCTGGTGGTTGATGTTGTAGTAAGCGTGCAGCTTCTTGACGGTGCCCTCGAGCTGTCGGACGTTGTTCTTGATCTTTTCGGCGATGAACTGAACGACGTCATCGGGCAGGTCCAGTTTGTAATAGTCCGCCTTGCGCTTGATGATGGCGATGCGCGTCTCAAGGTCCGGGGGCTGGATGTCTGCGAGCAGGCCCCACTCGAACCGGGTGCGGATCCGGTCTTCCAGGTTGGCGATCTCCTTCGGAGGACGGTCGGAGGTCAGGACGATCTGTTTCTTGTCCTGGACCAGTGTGTTGAACGTGTGGAAGAACTCTTCCTGGGTCCGGTCTTTACCGGCGATGAACTGGACGTCGTCGACGAGCAGGACGTCGACCGTGCGGTATTTATTGTGGAACTCCTCCGTCGTCTGCTTCTGGATGCTGGAGATGAGTTCGTTGGTGAAGTCTTCGCCGCGGGTGTAGAGGATCTTGGCGTCGGGGTTGTCCCGGGCGATGCGGTCGCAGATCGCGTAAAGCAGATGCGTTTTGCCGAGCCCCGAGTTACCGTAGATGAACAGCGGGTTGTAGGCCTCCCCCGGCGCGTTGGCGACGGCGAGCGCTGCCGCATGCGCGAAGGTGTTGGAGGAGCCGACGACGAAGGTGTCGAAGGTCAGCTCGTCGTTCACCATGGGGTGGTTCGTGCTTTTCGGTGCTTCTTCTGCTTTGGGGGTCCGGTCGTCCGACTTGCCTTCCGACTGGATGACGACGTCGATCGGGAAGCCCATATAGTGCTCGAAGGCCTCGTCCAGCAGGTTCTTGAACTTGCTGCGGACAATGTTGGCCTTGAAGTCGGAGGCGGACAGGATGACCTGATCGTCCTCGAAAGACTTCAGTTCGAGCGGCTCCAGCCACAGGCTGTAGATGGTCTCGCTGACCTTCTCCCGGCAGTAGCTTCGGACCAGTTCCCAGATGTCATTGTAGGAGTCCATTGCGTCCCTCTTTTCCACTAATTACATCATATATAAAAATACATAATTATATGTGCTCATCTGAGCGAAATATACAACTGATTCATTCTACCATAATCAGGAGTTTTCCACAATAAAAAATGGCTATTTTTATGTCGCCGAAGCGGCCCCGGATCCGCCCGCCAGCCGAACCCCCTCTGCGAGGGACCCCAGACGTCTCCGGGGCACACTTCAGCTCGTTGTTTTTTCAGTTGGCAAGCCATTTTTTTGATTTTTTGAATAGTATCCGTTTCTTTTGACACCTCAATATCTTGTGATTGACTTTTATATCTCTTTTATTATATAATTACTGCCTGCAAGTCTTAATGACTGCAAGCCCCACAGGAAATGGAGGGATAATCTGTGAAGAGAACCTATCAGCCGAAGAAGCGGCACAGAGCCAAAGAGCACGGCTTCCGTAAAAGAATGTCCGACCGCAACGGTCGCAAGGTCATTGCCCGCCGCAGAGCAAAGGGCAGAAAGAACCTGACTGCGTAAGTCCAGCTACGCTGACCTTCTATGACTACTTTAAAGCGTAATACAGATTTCAGACGTCTCTACACGAGAGGGACATCATATGCAAATCCTGCACTGGTTACTTATTTCATGAAGAACCGTGCGGGAATTTGTCGTATAGGTATTACGACGAGCAAGAAAATCGGAAACGCTGTCGAGCGGAACAAGTCCCGCAGACTCATCCGCGCGGCGTTCCAAAACGTGTACAAAGAATATGGAGAGTACCTCGAGGGGTACGACTTCGTATTCGTTGCACGCGGGCGGACCAGGTACAGGAAAAGCTATGACCTGGAACAAGTGATGGTCAAACACCTGAAGAAGGGGAACATCATTCCCTCGTAACGAGAACAAGAGGTGAATCGCCCATGAGTGTGCCGCAGGAGGCTCTCAAAAAGAGCATCCGCTTTTACCAGAAGCACATCACCGTCCACACACCCGCCACCTGTAAGTTCTACCCCACCTGCTCCCAGTACGGTTATGAAGCCATCGACCGGTTCGGAGCAGTGAAAGGGACCGCCCTGACTGCCTGGCGCATCGTCCGTTGCAGCCCGCTGACTTCCGGCGGCTACGACCCGGTCCCCGAAGAAAAAGAATACTATTAGGAGAAAACATATGGGTTTTTACAAACTGATCTATAATATTTTCTCGTATCCGTTCGGCTGGCTGATCTTCCTGTTCTACACCATTTTCCAGAAGAACTACCTCGCCGCCGTCATCGTCCTTGCCGTCCTCGTCAAGCTCGTCCTGCTCCCGACTTCTATCAACCAGCAGAAGAGCCAGGCAAAGACCAAGCGGATGCAGGCCCGCATCAACAAGATCAAGGCCAAGTACACCGACCCGCAGGAACAGCAGCAGGCCATCCAGGACTTCTACTCGAAGGAAGGCTTCGGTTCCATGTCCACCGGCTGCGGCGCCCTTCTCATCCAGATGCCCGTCATCATGGGTCTTTACGGTGCCATCTACATGCCGCTGACCTACATCCTTCGTCTGAACCGCTATGGCGATGGACTGGTCGACACGCTTTCCAAAGCCGTTGAAAAGTATGTGGAATCCAACCGGTCTTCCCGCTGGATGGAGATTCCTATCCTCAACCACATTGACGAACTCAAAGCGGACCTCGGCGATAAGTTCCCGGATACCGCTTACAACGTCCTCACCGATTTCGCCGCACACTTCCGTGCCGGCCCCTTCAACTTCGGTGATATCCCCGGTCAGGTCTGGCACGACCAGAAGATGATCATCATCATCCCCATCCTGGCGTTCGCTGCCGCAATGCTGACCTCCATCTATTCCCTGATCCGCTCCCGCCGGATGAACGCCGAGATGTCCAACATGGCGACCATGGGCTGCATGCTGATGTTCATGCCCTTCATGTCCCTGTGGCTGTCCTGGAGCTTCCCGGTCGGTATCGGTATCTACTGGGCCGTCAACTCTGTCCTGAGCTTCATCCAGATGATCGTTCTCGACAAGCTCTACACGCCGGAAAAGGTCATTGCCCAGGTCCTCGTCGACGAGACCAACGTTCGCCGCTCCAAGGAGCTCGTGGTCAAACAGTCCGTCCGGTAAAACTTCATTACGAAAAATCAGCCGCCGCTTCTACTTCGACTCCTACTGCGGCGGCTCTTTTTGAAATCCCATCCGGAGTAGCCGGATGACAAGGAGGAAAGAAAACGCATGGTAAAAGATGCAATCGCGACCGGTGCTACCATTGAGGAAGCACAGCAGTCGGCCATCCGTTCTCTGAATGCCCCCGAAGACGCAGACGTCCAGTTCGAAGTCCTGCAGTTCCCCGAAAAGAAAAAGTTTGGTCTTTTCGGCGGCAAGCAGGCCGAAGTCCGCGCCTTCTATGAGGCCAAGGAAGAGAAACCGAAAGTAGCCGCTGTCAAGAAGAGCTCCGGCAACGCGAAGGCGAAGGCTCAGCAGAAGGCTGAGAAGCCCGCCAACCAGAAGAAGGAGAAGGCAGCTGCTCCGAAAAAAGAAAAGGCTGCAGAAGAGAAGAAGGGTACATCGCCCAAGAAAGCCGAGAAGGCTGCTGAGAAACCTGCGGAACCCCGCGAAGCCGTTTCCATGGAGGAAGCTCCGGAGCAGGTCAAAAAGGCGTATGCGTACCTGAAGACCGTCATTGAAGGCCTCGGCATCGAGAACTATGAGATCGATGTGACGAAGGCAGGCAAAGAATACTTCTTCGAAGTGTCCTCCGAGGACAACTATTCTCTGCTCATCGGCCGCCGCGGCGAGACCCTGGACTCCATCCAGTACCTCACCCGCCTTGCTGCCAACCGCGGTAAGGAAGACGGCAAGTCTGTCCGCATCTCCATCAACGTCGGTGACTATCGCGAGAAACGCGAGCGCACCCTCAAGGACATTGCCCGCAAGAACGGCCGCCGTGTCCGCAAGTACGGACGGAACATGACCCTGAACCCGATGAACCCGTCTGAGAGACGGATCATCCACACCACCATCGCCGAGATGGAAGGCCTCCAGTCCTACTCCATCGGCTCCGATGCTGACCGCCGTGTCGTCATCGCGCTGGCCGAAGGTGTCGAGCCGCTCCAGCCGCGCAACAACGGCGGCCGTGGTCGCAATGACCGTGGCGGTCGCGGACGCAACGACCGGAATGGCCGTGGCCGGAATGACCGCGGTGGTCGCAACGGCGGCAACAACCGTGGCCGCTCCGCTGCATCCGACGCACCGGCCGCTCCCGCCCGCGCTCCCCGCTCCGACTCCGAAGGCAGCCGCTACGGCATCATCGCCCCGAAGTTCAACGCTGAGGAGATCAAAGCGAAAGCCAAAGCCGAACACGCTGCTGCTGAGGAAGCCAAAGCCGCTGAAGATGAAAACGCCGTCGCTGCTGTCAAAGCACCGGTCGTCGAGGCCGCTGAAGTCGCCGCTCCCGCCGCTGAGGCCCAGGCACCCGCTGCCCCCGTCCTCTCCGACGCCGAGCCCGAAAACTTCGAAGTCCTCTACGACGCCCCGGCAGAAGCTACGACTGAGGAGTAAAAAGCTTGCAAGTCAGGCTTTTGCCTGAACTCAAAAAGCAATCAAAAAGACCTTGTAACTTCGTGTTACAAGGTCTCAGACTGTAGACAAAACCCCAGCGTGTTTTCCACGTTGGGGTTTTGTTT
>R21__coassemble_1090_pt1 | contig 19450 bp, 19 predicted proteins | sample R21__metabat2_low_PE_053 | metagenome-assembled genome bin R21 | reverse complement strand
GACCGCCGGCTGCGAGGGCGGATATCACCGAGGAAGGGCGACAAATTCGGAGTTGTGGAGATTACATAAGGAAAAAGCTCCTTCCCGAACAGGGAAGGAGCTTTTGGCTTTGTGCTTTGTGTATTGCCGGAGGCCCGGACGTTTAGTCCAGGTTCAGGCGGTTCTTCATGATCGAGGTGACGGCCCAGTAGAGGGCTGCCGTGATGAGGATGAAGAGGACCGAGTTGCCGAGCAGGGTGGTCTGCATGACCGCGCCGTTGGACGCGACCGTGTCGGTCACCTTGCCGAGGACACCCATGAACGCGGTGGACACGATGTTCGACGCAATGGCAAGGCCGATATAAGCGCCGATGGCACCGAGGACCTTATGGTTCTTCGAGATGAGCTGGCCGAACGCGATGGCAAAGTACCAGGAGATGGTAAAGCGCGCAAACCAGCAGAGGATGAAGACCAGGAGCTCCACGACGAACAGCCAGATGGGTACGCCGAGCTGCTCGTGGATGGCTTCCTTGTTGCTGAGGAAGAGCTGGACGATGGTGTCCCAGATCTGGTTCAGGATGTCCCGCAGGCCTTCGAGATGGCCGACGGCGAGGAACCAGGAGAGACCGGCGACGACGATCGTGATGAGCATCCAGATGAGGGCATTCAGAAGCTTCGAGAACACGAGGTTCACGGGCCGGGTCGGCAACGTGTTCATGAGGTAGCCTTCGTCGGTGAAGATGTTCTTGTAGAACCGGTAGATCACCCAGAAGGCGGCCATGAACAGGATGGCGAAGGGGGCCAGGACGAAGGCCACGGTCAGGAGCGAGGACAGCAGGTTGATGATGTGCGCGAAGGCCGGGGCCACGGAGTCCATGATGGCTTTCCGTGTGGCAAGCCAGGTAACGAATCGCCCGAGCAGTGCGATGACCAGCATGACGATGTACGCGGGTCCGAGGAAGCGGGCGTTCGAGAGGAAGTCGTGTTTGATGAGTTTGCCTAGCATCGGAACACCTCCCGGAACAGACTGTCGACCGTTTCGCCCTGTTCGACGACAGAGGCGACCGTGGAATGACGGATCATATCGCCCTTGCGGATGAAGACGAACTCGTCGAGGACGGGCTCGATGTCCGCAATGAGGTGGGTGGACAGGATGACGGTGGCATCCTTGTTGTAGTTCTTGATGATGGTGTCGAGGATGTAGTCGCGGGACGCGGGGTCGACGCCGCCGATGGGTTCATCGAGCAGGTAGAGTTTCGCGTCACGGCTCATGACGAGGATGAGCTGGACCTTCTCGCGGTTACCTTTGGACAGTGCCTTGAATTTGGCTTTCGGGTCGATGTCGAGGTGGGTGAGCATCTCGCGGGCCTTGTCCATGTTGAAGTCTTCGTAGAAGTCCTTCATGAACTTCAGCATCTGTTCGACCGTCATGCGGTCCTCAAGGTAATTTCGCTCCGGGAGGTAGGCGACGATGCGCTTCGTTTCCACACCGGGCTTCATGCCGTCGATGAGGATCTCACCGGAGGTGGGTTGCAGCAGACCGCTGGCCAGTTTGATGAGTGTGGTCTTGCCGGATCCGTTGGGACCGAGGAGCCCGATGATCTTGCCCGCGGGCAGTTCGAGATCGATCCCGTTCAGAGCCTGGAAGCTGCCATACTTCTTGACAAGCTGTCTGCATTCCAGAATGGCTGCCATAGCAGTGCCTCCTAAAACAGTATTGTTAACATGTTTATTATAGCCGCACCGTGACGAGTTTCAAGGGGTAAATCGCCACAAAGAGGCGAGCCTAGTAAACCACTCCTGCTTTAACTTTACCTTAAAGGTTTTTTGGGCGATGTACCCCTCCTTTTCGGTTGACACTCTGCGGAAATTCATTTATTATTATCTTTGAATATACGTAAAATTCTGGCACTTTCCAGAGAGGGGATATATGAAATGGATATCAAAGGATTACTGATCAACGTCATCAATACCAGACTTGATGCCAACTTTGAAGCACGCCGTCCCGCCGTTCAGGCTGCCAAGGACCGCAAAGCCATCGTCAAACAGGAAATGGCTCAGCTGAAGAAGGACCAGGCCGCTCTGGACAAGAAGCTCAAAAAGCAGCGCAACAAGCAGGCGGAAAAGATCTACAAGATGCGTCAGGCCGGCGACTATGAAGGCTCCATCGGTGCGATCGACGAGGCCGCGTTCGCCAACTACAAAGAGATCGCTGCCAACAACGTGAAGAAGGCAGAACTCCAGGCCAAGGCCGAAGCCGCCATCGAAGAAAAGGTCGCTGCCAAGGCTGAACAGGTCAAAAAGGAAGCCATCGCGTTCGTCGAGAAGGAAGCGAAGGCGGCCGAATAAGCCTCACCAACAGAATTAGAACACAGAGCCTCCGGACATTGCGTCCGGAGGTTTTTGTTATGTCTGCTTGACGTCCGGCTTTTGTACGCGTACAATTATTGATGTAAGACTCCTTCGGGAGTGAGTGTGAAAGTCCTTGAAAGAAAGGAGAATGAAGCATGAAAAAAACCATTGCAGCGGTCCTGACGGCGTTTGCCATGATCGTCGCGCTGGTCCTTCCCATGTCTGCCTTCGCGCTGGATGCCGACCTTGCGGACGACGTCTACGCGGTCGACTACACCCTGACCGGCGACGGCACCATGAAGATGGTGGAACCGGCGAAACTCGTGGTAAAAGACGGCAAGACCTATGCACGGCTCGCCTGGAACGACCCGGAAGTCGACAAACTCTACCTCGGCGGAGACACTTTCCTTCCGGTGGAATTCACGAAGAGCCACAACATCCAGGGCAAGCTCCCCGTGTTCCTGCTGCCGCTGTCTCAGTTCGGCAGGGACCTCGACTTCAACGTCCACTCGAGAGGCGTGAACCTGGAACTCGACCGCTACAAACTGAACATGAAGCAGTACGACCCGCACTTCGATGCGACCGCGCTGAACGAGAAGGTCGCGGAAGGCATCCGCGGCGCCCAGCCCGTCAAGTTCTACAAATGGCGCACCGGCATGAAGAGCAGTATCTGGGGCCCGTTCGCGTTCCTCGCGGCAGTAGCGCTCGGACTCTTCGGCTGGAACAAGTTCTGGAACAAGAAAGACGAATAATATAGGAGGAAACATCTATGGGATTCTTACAGACTCTTATGGACTTCTGTCATTTCGGCGAATTCGGCCTCGATGCCAGAGTCTTCATCTTCGCGCCGGTCGCCGGTCTCGGCTGGCTGTTCGCGTACATCGACCTCATCCGTCTCGGCTTCAAACAGAAGACCTACGGCATGCCCATCGCCGCCCTGGCACTGAACATCGTCTGGGAAGGCCTCTATGCGTACATGTACTGGGCCCATGACGGCATGTTCTACGGCGGTTACATGATGGCCTGTGTCAATACGGCATGGTTCATCGCCGACTGTCTCATCCTTTACACGCACATCAAGTGGGGTAAAAAGGACTTTGAAAAGGTCGCCGACGGACGCCTCTTCTGGCCGTGGTTCGCGGTCGTCATGATCATGGCGGTCGTCGTCGAGATCACCTGGCTGCAGGCTTACGGCGTCCGCGCCAACGGCTGCACCGCCATCGTCCAGAACCTCCCGATGTCCATGCTGTTCATCTTCCTGCTCTATCTTCGCAAGGGCACGGAAGGCCAGTCCATGATGATCGCCATCGGCAAGATGCTCGGCACCATCGGAGCATGGCTCGCCATCGCCGTCTATCCGTCGCTGCAGGATCCGCTGAACATCTGGTGCGGCGTCATGTGCACGATGTTCGACCTCATCTACTGCGTCCTGCTCTACAAGGCGTTCAAGGCCGAGGGCAAGAACCCCTGGAAGCCGCTGGCTCCCGCAGACCCGGCCAAGAGAGACCTCACCAAGTCTCCGGTCTTCAACCCGAAGACCGATACCATCGTCGACGGCAAGATCGTCTCGAAAGTGGTCGGCAGCGATTATTAACGATATCATTGTCGTGCTTCCTCACGACATTTGGATGCAGAGGGACCGCCCCGGGAGGGGACGGTCCTTCTCTCTTTCTGCCTTTTGCAGCCAATTGGTTAGCACAGGGCAACTTTTTTCTCCAAACCCCTTGACTTTGGCGATGAAATGTGTACAATTCAATTGCAAACAATAAAACAAGCCGCAAAAAACGGCGTATGTACACACTCGAGAGGAGAGTAACCATGGGTTTTTATGATTTCACTGCCAAAGACGGTCTTGGCCAGGACGTTCCGATGAGTGACTACAAAGGCAAAGTCCTTCTGGTCGTCAACACTGCCACCGGCTGCGGCTTCACGCCCCAGTACGAAGGCCTCGAAGCTCTTTATGAGAAGTACCACGACAAAGGGTTCGAGATCCTCGACTTCCCGTGCAACCAGTTCGCCAACCAGGCGCCCGGTACGGATGAAGAGATCCAGCACTTCTGCAAGGCCCGCTACAATGTCACATTCAAGACCTTCAAGAAGATCAAGGTCAACGGCCCCGACGCCGACCCCATCTACAAGTGGCTGAAGGATCAGAAGAAGGGCAAACTCAACTCCAACATCAAGTGGAACTTCACGAAGTTCCTCATCGACAGAGAGGGAAACGTCGTCGCCCGCTATGCCCCGACCGAGACCCCCGAGAAGATCGACACCAAAGTCGCTGCTCTGCTGTAAGCAAGGCAGTGTCCGCATAACCAAAAAACCTTTCCGCTCCCGCGGAAAGGTTTTTTGCTGTATAATGATGCCAGTAGGGAGGTGTCTTTCATGAGGGAACGCACATTCCGTCTGGGCGTCTGTCAGATGATGTCCCGGACCGGCAAAGAAGAGAATATGCAAAGGGCCGAAGAGATGGTCCGGGAAGCGGCCGCCGGCGGGGCCTCCGTCGTCGTGCTCCCGGAAGTGTTCCAGTGCCCCTTCGGACACGAGTACTTTGGACCGTATTCGGAACCCCGGGGCGGCGAGAGCATGCAGCGCATGTCGGCCTGGGCAAAAGAACTCGGAGTCGTGCTCATCGGCGGCAGCGTGACCGAACGGGCGGGCGAGAAACTGTATAACACGTCTTATGTTTTTGACCGTGACGGCAGCCTCCTCGCCGACTACCGGAAGATCCACCTGTTCGACGTGGACATTCCCGGGAAGATGACCTTTAAAGAATCGGACTCCTTCGCGTCCGGCTCGGACATCTGTGTGTTCGATACGGACGTCTGCCGCATCGGCCTTGCCATCTGCTACGACCTCCGGTTCCCGGAACTGTTCCGTTCCATGGCGAAACGGGGCGCCGAGCTGATCGTGCTTCCCGCGAAATTCACGACCCCGACCGGCGAGGCCCACTGGGACCTCCTGACCCGGACCCGTGCCCTCGACAACGAACTGTTCTTCGCCGCCTGCTGCGGCGCCCGCGCCCTGGACGGCCAGCCCTACGGCCATTCCCTCGTCGCCGGCCCCTACGGAGACGTCAAGGCGACCTGCGGGGAAGGGGAGACCGTCCTCTTCTGTGACATCGACCTCACCGAAGTGGACGCGGTCCGCGCGCAGATCCCGGCATTTACCGGGCTGCGGGAGGACATTTACAGAGTGGCAGATTAAGGTGCAGAGGGAGGACTTGACGCGTTTTTCCTTCGGAAAACCGCTCCGAGCTGCTGCCGCAGCTCCCGTCGCTAAAAACAGTCCGCAGGACTGTTTTTTGACGCTCCGGCCTTCGGTTCTGCGTCCCCTGCACTGCACATACAAAAATAACCGCCACGCGAATGCGTAGCGGTTATTTTTCTGGGTGCAGAGGGAGGACTTGAACCTCCGACCTCCGGGTTATGAGCCCGACGAGCTACCAACTGCTCTACTCTGCGGTATCTATGTCATGGGGTTTCCCCCTTGACTGCTCACACATTATATTACAGAGGTATTGCAATTGCAAGGACTTTTTTAAAAAACTTCCGAAAATATGACCGCGCGAGACGGTCCTTTTTCTCGTCTGCTCATTGTGAGACGTTCTGGATTATGATATATTTTAAAGTGAATTGTTTATCAAAAACTGTTGTTTCCAAAGGAGAGAAAGACTTATGGCCAACTGGAAAAACTTGGATACCCTCAAAGCGTATGACGAGCTCCTTGAGCTCTGGAACGAAGTCGAAGTCAAAGAAGTCATGGCAGGGGAGAGCGGTGCGAAGCGCGTTGCCGAGTACAATGTCCCCATCGCCGCCGGCCTCACCTTCAACTACGCGGCCCGTCCCGTCGACGACAAAGTCCTGAAGACCATGCAGGACCTCGCTGATGAAGCGGAACTTGCCGAGAAGTACAAAGAACTCTACAACGGCGCCGTCATCAACACCGGCGAGAACCGTCTCGTCCTCCATCAGCTGTGCCGCGGCCAGCTCGGCGACGATGTCATTGCCGACGATGTGAACAAGAGAGACTTCTATGCAAAACAGCAGGCGCGCATCGCCGAGTTCGTCAAGAAGGTCCATAACGGTGAGATCACGAACGAAGCCGGCGAGAAGTTCACGACGGCCTGCCAGATCGGCATCGGCGGTTCCGACCTCGGTCCCCGCGCCATTTACCTCGCCCTTGAGAACTGGGCCAAAGTCAACGACTGCCTCAAGATGGACGCGAAGTTCATCTCCAACGTCGACCCGGATGACGCCTCCGCCGTCCTCTCCACCCTCGATGTTTCCAAGACCATCTTCGTCCTCGTCTCCAAGTCCGGCACCACGCTCGAGACCCTGACCAACGAGGCCTTCGTCAAGAACGCCATCAAAGAGGCCGGCCTTGACGCTTCCAAACACATGATCGCGGTCACCAGCGAGACCTCTCCGCTGGCCGGCAACCCCGACTACCTCGACTCCTTCTACATGGACGACTACATCGGCGGCCGGTACTCCTCTTCCTCCGCAGTCGGCGGCGCCATCCTGAGCCTCGCCTTCGGTCCGGAAGTTTTCGACCGCTTCCTGCAGGGCGCCGCTGCCGCTGACACAGCCGCCAAAGAGACCGACATCACGAAGAACGCTGCCATGCTCGACGCCCTCATCGGTGTCTATGAGCGCAACGTCCTCGGCTGCGACACCACCGCGGTCCTCCCGTACTCCCAGGCCCTCAGCCGTTTCCCGGCCCACCTCCAGCAGCTCGACATGGAGTCGAACGGCAAGAGCGTGAACCGCTTCGGCGAGCCCGTGAACTACGTGACCGGCCCCATCATCTTCGGTGAGCCCGGCACCAACGGCCAGCACTCCTTCTACCAGCTCCTGCACCAGGGCAAGACCATCGTCCCGCTGCAGTTCGTCGGTTTCAAAGACAGCCAGATGGGCAACGACGTCGTCATCGAAGGCAGCACCTCTCAGCAGAAACTGAAGGCCAACGTTGCCGCTCAGATGGTCGCGTTCGCCTGCGGCAAAGATGATGAGAACCTCAACAAGAACTTCGACGGCAACCGCCCGTCTTCCATCATCGTCGGCGACAAGCTGACCCCCGAAGCCATCGGCGCGCTCCTTGCTCACTTCGAGAACAAGGTCATGTTCCAGGGCTTCCTCTGGAACGTCAACTCCTTCGACCAGGAAGGCGTCCAGCTCGGCAAAGTCCTCGCGAAGAAAGTCCTCGCCGGTGACACCGACGGAGCCCTCAAAGGCTACGCGGACCTCCTCGGCATCTGAGCCTAACAGAATCGCTGAAAACCCCCGCTTCCGGCGGGGGTTTCTTATCGTATTTGATTCTTTTTATTTAGTGGAAAATCGTGTATACTATTGGCGTTAAATCGCCAAAAGATTATTCGAAAGGATCGTGCGTTATGCAGAAGAACACTTACGAAACTCCTCTCAATTCCCGGTACGCGTCGAAAGAGATGCAGTACATCTTCTCCCCGGACTTCAAGTTCAAGACCTGGAGAAAGCTGTGGATCGCTCTGGCGGAGGCCGAACATGAACTGGGGCTCCCTGTTACGCAGGAGCAGATCGACGAACTGAAAGCGCACGCCGATGACATCAACTACGAAGTCGCCATCGAGGAAGAAAAGAAGCGCCGCCACGACGTCATGTCCCACGTCTATGCCTACGGCGTCCAGTGCCCGAACGCGAAGGGCATCATCCACCTCGGCGCCACGTCCTGCTATGTCGGTGACAACACCGATGTCATCACCATGACCGAAGGTCTGAAGCTCATCGAGAAGAAACTCGTGAACCTCCTCGACAAGCTGTCCTCCTTCGCGCTCGAGTACAAGGACCTCCCGACCCTCGGCTTCACCCACTACCAGCCGGCCCAGCCGACCACCGTCGGCAAGCGTGCCACCCTGTGGCTCCAGGACGTCCTCCTCGACTACTATGAAGTGGAACACCGTCTCGAGACCATGAGACTCCTCGGCTCCAAGGGCACCACCGGTACCCAGGCCTCCTTCATGGAACTCTTCGAGGGCGATGAGGAAAAGATCCGCCAGCTCGACCAGAAGATCGCCGACAAGATGGGCTTCGCGGCCTGTTACCCGGTCTCCGGTCAGACTTATTCGAGAAAACTCGATTACCAGGTGGTCAGTGTCCTCTCCGGCATTGCCCAGTCCGCGTCGAAGTTCGCGAACGACCTGCGTCTCCTCCAGCACATGAAGGAGATCGAAGAACCCTTCGAGAAAACCCAGATCGGCTCCTCGGCCATGGCTTACAAACGTAACCCGATGCGTTCTGAACGCATCTGCTCGCTGGCCCGCTATGTGACCTCCGATGCCCTGAACCCGGCGCTCACCGCGTCCACCCAGTGGCTCGAGAGAACGCTCGACGACTCCGCCAACAAGCGGATCTCCGTCGCGGAAGCGTTCCTTGCGACCGACGCCATCCTGGAGCTCTACATCAACGTCGTCTCCGGCCTCGTCGTCTACCCGAAGATGATCGAGAAGCACCTCCTTGAGGAGCTGCCGTTCATGGCGACCGAGAACATCATGATGGAAGCCGTCAAGAAGGGCGGCGACCGTCAGGACCTCCACGAACACATCCGTGTCCACTCCATGGACGCCGGCAAGGTCGTCAAGGTCGACGGCGGCCAGAACGACCTTCTGCAGCGCATCGCGAACGACCCGGCCTTCGGCATGACCCTCGAAGAACTCGAAGCGGTCATGGAACCGAAGAACTTCGTCGGCCGTGCCCCGAGCCAGACCCAGGAGTTCGTCGACGGTTACATCAAACCGGTCCTCGAAGAGAAGAAAGATCTTCTTGGTATCGACGTCGAGATCAACGTCTGATCCGACGCGGTACATCGCGAAAACAAAGGAAAAACGAAAGATCCCCGTTCGAAGGAACGAGGATCTTTTTTCGTTTTGAACTGTCGTCAGGTCAGCGGGATGAAGCGGCTGATGAACGGATGCGCTTCGAACCATTCCGGGTAATTCCGCTTTAAGATCTGCGGGATGTACCACGGGTTGACCATGTAAAGGACTGCGCCAAGCACCACAACGAGGGCAGAACCTGCGACGGCGAGGATCCCCATAACGGCGAGGAATCCTTTGGAATGTTTTTTCTCTTCCGGAGCGGCGGCTTCGACGACCGGCGCTTCGACTTTGTTTTTCTTAGCCATTATTTGTCCTCCCTGATAACACCGTCGGTGTGGTCTTCTTTTTCATAACCCTGGCGGTACCAGACTTTGTCTGTGTAAGCCCAGAGCTTTTTGAGAAGCGTATTCAGGACGGGACCAAGCACGTCGGTAAGTGCGACGAGGGCTTTGGTAAGAACTTCCACGATCTTGTTTACCATTTCGCTATAACCTCCCTTGTAGTTGGTATCACCCACGATTATTATACACACACAGTTAACCTTTGGAAAGCACAAAATCGTCATTGTGAATAACTTATCAAAACTTTCGCGGAGATAAAGTATTGTATTTGACCGGTAACCTATATATAATTATTCTGTAAAAAACTATACATGAATAGAAAACATGCATAGAAACCCCGATTTTCGGAAGGAGGAAGCCCCCATGCGCATCGAATTCCACGGACCGCCGATCTGCGATTTTTCCAAGTTCGACAAGGACGGAACCATCGAAGTACCGGACGGTCTCACGCTCAAACAGTTCCTGAAGATCGTAAAACTTCCCAAACTCTGGGCCAAGACCCTGCCGCTGCTCGTCAACTATGAAAAAGCAGACATGAAGCAGGTCCTGAAAGACGGAGATATCGTCAGCTCGTATACGCCTCTCGGCAGCGGCTGATCGTGTCGATAAACCACGGATATTATTATGGGTGATAAAACAAATCAAGGGAGATGAAACAGTCTATGAAAGGCTACACTGGACAGATCCTCCAGGTCGACCTTACGACGAAAACCAGTAAGGTCATCAAAATCAAGGATGAGATCTACGAACAGCTCCTGTCGGGTGCCGGGTTAGGCGCGTGGTGGTGCTATAACCATATTCCGGCAGGCGCAGACCCCATGAGTCCTGAGAACGTCGTGTGCTTCACGACCGGTATCATGACCTGTACGGGCGCGACCATCATGGGACGCTGGATGGTCATCACGAAGTCCCCGTCGACCGGCGGCATCGGCGAAGCCAACTGCGGCGGCTCTTTCGCGGCCGGCATCAAGCACTGCGGCTTCGATATGATCGCCATCCACGGCAAAGCCGACAAACCGGTCTACCTCTACATCGACAACAAAGGTTGTCAGATCCTCGACGCCGACGGCGTCTGGGGCCTCGACTGCCACGACGCAGAAGAGGAACTCTGGAGACGTCATTCGGCCCCCGGCAAGAAACGCCCGGTCTGTGCCGTCATCGGCCCCGGCGGTGAAAAGCAGGGCTGGATGGCCGGCGTCTGCAACGAGAACGGCCGTATCGCTGCCCGTCAGGGCGTCGGCGGTGTCATCGGTTCCAAGAACCTGAAGGGCATCGTCTGCAACGGTACCAAACCCGTTTCCGGCATCCATACCGAAGAGATCAAAGCGCTGGCCAAACAGTGCGCGAGTCGTCTCAATATGGCGTTCCTGCCGCCCGAGATCCCGACCGGTCTTCTCAACATTACGAAAGTCCTTCCGGAACTTCAGCTGTCCCCCGACGGACTGCTCACCGCAGTTCTGATGGGTACCTGGGGTACCGCAGGCGCGTCTCAGTTCACCGGTCAGACCGGTGAAGGTCCCATCCGTAACTGGGGCGGCACACAGAAAGAGCACTTCTCCGTCCGTCAGCTGAACAAGACCGACGCGCACCAGATGCTGAAGCATCAGGTCACCCGGTACTACTGCTATTCCTGCTCCTACGGCTGCGGCGGCGAGCTCGACATTTCCAAGATCAAACACAATGACGCCGGTTACAGTATCGTCCATAAGCCGGAATACGAGTCCCAGTGGGACTACACCGCATTCCTCCTGAACGATGATAACGACGCCATGCTCTACATCAACGAGTACCTGAACCGTCAGGGCATCGACGCCATCTCCTGCGGCGGCTGTGTCGGTATGGCCATCGAGTGCGTCGAGCACGGCATCCTCACGAGAGAAGATGTCGGCGGTCTGAACCTCACCTGGGGCAACGCGGAAGCCATCATCGAGTTCGTCAAGATGATCTGCGAACAGCGCGGCATCGGCGAAGTCTTCTCCCACGGTACCCGCTACGCGGCAAAGGTCATCGGCAAGGGCTCCGACAAGTTCGCCGTCCAGGGCGGCGGTATGGAACCCCCGATGCACGACTCCCGTCTCGACCCGCAGCAGGCCACCCTGTACGCCATCGACCCGACCCCGGCCAGACATACCTCCGGTGGTTCTCTGTACTACGGCTGCATGCACATCTGGAAGAAAGTTTCCTGGGCTCCGGCCGCCGCCATCGTCGGCGACAAGTCCGGTGAGTCCATCGCCTCGGAAGAGGAAGCTCTGAAAGTTCTGGCCTGCGCCTACTACAAACGTCTCATCGACGGTGCGGGCGGATGCTACTTCGGCATGATCACCGGCGTCGGCAACTACCCGGTCTTCGAGTGGCTGAACGCGGCCACCGGCTGGACCCTGACCCCGGACGAATACATGGTCATCGGCAAGCGCATCTTCACGCTCCGCCAGATGTTCAACATCAAGCACGGCAAAATGCCCCTCGACAACCGTCCCCATGACCGTATGGTGGGCGATACACCTCACAAGGTCGGTAAGACCGCCGGCAAGACCGTCCCGATCGACGCCATGGTGCGCAAGACCTGGGAGACCTGCGGCTACGACCCCGACACGGGCGTCCCCCTCGACTCCACCCTGGAGGAACTCGGCTTGCCTGCCCTCATGAATATGGCAGAGGAGGTGTCTTACGTTGGGTAACCCGAAAAAGATCCCTTATCTCGATCATTCCAAGTGTTACGGATGTAAGTGCTGTCTCTTCGACTGCCCCGTCAACGCCTTCGACCTCATCCATCCCATCACCAAACGTGGTATGAGACGGACCCTTCCGGAATTCGTCCGCAAAGAAGACTGCATCGGCTGCGGTGTCTGCGCGAAAGCCTGCCCCTTCGATGTCATCGAAATGGTCGACAATCCGGATTACAAAGCTCCGGCCAAGAAGGCTGCCCCGGCTGCTGCCGAGGGTGCCGCCGCTGCCGGCCCCGTTGCCGCGACTGCCGCTACGGCGGACTTCGACGGCGACCAGGAAGTCAAGATCTTCGCGGACAACTGCCGCGGCTGTACGATGTGTGCCAAGGCCTGCCCGGTCGGCGCCATCAAGGGCGAAGTCAAGAAACCGCATGAGATCGCTCAGGACGAGTGTATCCGCTGCGGCGCCTGCTTCGAGACCTGTAAATTCAACGCCATCTATCAGGGCGATATCCTTCCGGAAAAACCGGCCGCTCCTGCCAAGAAGGCTTCCGCCGCGAAACCCGCAGCAGCCGCTGCTGCTGCCGGCGCCGGTGCTGCTGCCGCCGGTCCCGAACTCCGTACCGCAGAGAACTCCGAGTTCGATCCGGACCTCGCTGTCCGCATCTTTGCCGACAAGTGTAAAGGCTGCACGGCCTGCGCCCGTCAGTGCCCGGTCAGCGCCATTTCCGGCGAAGTCAAGAAGCCGCATGAGATCGATCAGGACACCTGCATCCGCTGCGGCGCCTGCTTCGACACCTGTAAGTTCGGCGCCATCTACCAGGGCGATGAAGTGAAAGCTTCCGGTGCTCCGGCTGCCGATGCCGCGAAAGCCGCTGCTCCCGCAGCCGCTGCCGCTGCCAAGCCGGCCGCTCCGAAGAAGAAAGCCGCTCCGAAGCCTGTCGAACATGCTCCGCTGAACCGCGACTTCCCGCTTCGCATCGACCCGAACGCCTGTAAAGGCTGCACCATGTGTGCCCGCAACTGCCCCGAGCAGTGCATCACGTCCGGCGGCCCGAAGACTCCTCACGTCATCAACGAGGACCTTTGCTCCCGCTGCGGCACCTGCTGGGACCTTTGCAAGTTCGGCGCCATCTACAACAGCGACGAACCTGTCCCCGCTTACACCGGTGCGTAAACAAAACACATATAAACACCCGCCGAATCCGTTCGGCGGGTGCTTTCATTTTATATTGAAAAGTAGTTATCGCTTTAGTATAATAAACGCGGTAAAAATCTACTTACAGCACTTGGAGGTGCTAAGACCCATGGTAAAAGCAATCGTAGGTGCGAACTGGGGCGACGAAGGAAAAGGTAAGATCACCGACATGTTCGCCGCTGAGTCCGACATTGTCATCCGTTTCCAGGGCGGGGCCAACGCCGGCCACACCATCATCAACGATTACGGTCGTTTCTCGCTGCACACCCTTCCGAGCGGTGTCTGCAATCCGAACACCGTCAACATCATCGGCAACGGCATGGCGTTCGATGTCGAGAAGTTCATCAAGGAAGTCAGGGAAGTCGAGGCCGCCGGTGTCCCGGAGCCGAAGATCTTCGTGTCGGAGCGCGCCAACATCGTCATGCCTTACCATGTCGACTTTGACTGCTACGAGGAAGAACGCCTTGGCAAAAACGCGTTCGGTTCGACCCATTCCGGTATTGCTCCGTTCTTCTCCGACAAGGTCGCCAAGATCGGCTTCCAGGTCTGCGAGCTCTACGACGACGAGTACCTGAAGGAAAAGATCCACCGCATCGTGGAAGTCAAGAACCTCCAGCTCGAACATGTCTATCACAAGCCCCTCATCGATGAGGAAGAACTTTTCAACAAGCTGGTCGAGTGGCGGGAAGCCATCAAGGACCATGTCATCGACACCAACAAGTATCTGAGAGAGGCTCAGAAGGAAGGCAAGACCATCCTTCTCGAGGGCCAGCTCGGCACTCTGAAAGACACCGACTCCGGTATCTATCCGATGGTCACGTCCTCCTCGACGCTGGCCGGCTACGGCTCCGTCGGTGCCGCGGGCATCCCGCCCTACGCCATCAAGGACATCATCTGTGTCACGAAGGCTTACTCCAGCGCGGTCGGCGCCGGCGAGTTCACCTCGGAGATCCTCGATGAGGAAGAGGCTCAGGAACTGCGTATGCACGGCGGCGACAAGGGCGAGTTCGGTGCCACCACCGGTCGTCCGAGACGTGTCGGCTGGTTCGATGCCGTCGCCACCCGTTACGGTGTCCAGACTCAGGGCGCCACCGAGGTCGTCGTCACGGCCCTCGACTGCCTGTCCTATCTCGAAGAACTGAAGATCTGTGTCGCCTATGACATCGACGGGGAGATCACGAAAGACTTCCCGGTCACGCCGCGCCTCAAAAAGGCAAAGCCGGTCTACAAGACCTTCAAGGGCTGGCACTGCGACATCCGCGGCATCCGCAACTATGAGGACCTGCCGCAGGAGACCAGAGACTACATCGACTTCATCGAGCAGGAGATCGAGACACCCATCACCATGGTGTCGAACGGTCCCGCGCGCGATGAGATCATCTACCGCAAGAAATAAATCGCCACATGGCGACATCGCCCCGGGGAGCCTCCGCTCTTCGGGGTACTCTGTATCACAATGAGGTGTCCCTTTTGCAACTGTCCCTTGCCCTGATGGAGAACATCGCCTCCATGCTCATCTGGGTCGTGCTGGGCGCGGTCGTCGTGAAGACCGGGCTCGTCAAAGGGGAGAGCAGCCGCGTGCTGTCGTCTCTGACCGTTTACGTTTTCTGCCCGTGCATGATCTTCAACGCGTTCCAGATCGAACTGACCCGGGAGCGCGTCTTCGGCTTCCTCAGCTGCGTGGCCTTTGCCTTCGTGGCGTACTTCAGCTGGATCCTCCTGTCGTGGCTCCTGCGAAAACCGCTGAAACTGAGCCCGGTCGACGAGACCTCGCTGGTCTACGGCAACGTCGGGAACCTGGTGCTGCCCCTCGTCCAGATGACCCTGGGCGATGAAATGGTGTTTTATGCGAGCGCCATGCAGATCCCCTTCAACCTGCTCTTCTGGACCCACGGCATTTCGATCATGCAGGGGAGAGGGCAGTTCGAGTGGCGGAAGATCGTCTCGAACTTCAACATCTGGGCGGTCCTGCTCGGCCTTCTGTTCCTCGGGTTCCAGTGGCACCTGCCGGAGGTCCTGCAGACCAGTGTGTCCGGCCTTTCCCACATGGTGGCGCCCGCCTCCATGATGGTCATCGGGATGGTCCTCGCCGGCACGCCGCTCTCGAGCATCTTCACGACCCCGCGTGCCTACGGCATCGCCCTCGGGAAGCTGGTCCTGTACCCGCTCATCCCCATCCTGCTGCTCTGGGCGAGCGGCCTTCTGAACCACCGCCCGGAACTGGTGCCGGTCCTCATGGTCACGGCCATCGCGTTCGCGGCGCCGGCGGCCTCCAACGTCTCCCAGCTCGCGGTCGTCTTCGACCAGGAGCCGACGAAGGCCAGCATCTACAACATCCTGACGCTGTTCTTCTGCGTCATCACCATCCCGTTGTTCATCGGGCTGTACCAGCTGCTGTTCCAGTGAGCACCGGTTGCGTCACACGCCTGTTCCATAGTATAATTTTGCATATTTTGAAAGAGGAGCGAACCCCTTCATGAATGAAACCATCCTCGTCCTGGACTTCGGTGGGCAGTACAACCAGCTCATCGCCCGCCGCGTGCGTGAACAGAACGTCTACGCGGAAGTCCTGAACTACACGACGCCCATCGAAGAGATCAAGGCAAAAGGCTACAAGGGCATCATCTTCACCGGCGGTCCGAACTCGGTCTACGACCCGGCCTCTCCGACCTATGAGAAGGAGATCCTCGAACTCGGCATCCCGGTCCTCGGCATCTGCTACGGTGCTCAGCTGATGGCCCACCTGCTCGGCGCGCCCGTCAGGACGGCGCCGGTCTCTGAATACGGTAAGACCGAAGTCCTCGTGGACGACCATGAGGGCATCCTGAAATACGTCGCGCTCCCGGAGTACGGCAAGGACGTCACGGGCTGTGACAAACCCGGCCGCACCATCATGTGGATGAGCCACACGGACTACATCGCCGAAGCCCCCGAAGGGTTCCACATCTCGGCCCACACAAGAGACTGTCCGGTCGCTGCCATGGAGAACACCGAGAAAGGCCTCTATGCCGTGCAGTTCCACCCGGAAGTCATGCACTCGAAAGAGGGCGCCAAGGTCATCCGCTCCTTCGTCCGCGACGCCTGCGGCTGCAAGGGCGACTGGGTCATGGACTCCTTCATCGAGACCCAGGTGGCAGCCATCCGCGAGAAAGTCGGGGATGGCAAAGTCCTCCTCGCTCTGTCCGGCGGTGTCGACTCCTCCGTCGCGGCGGTCCTCCTGTCCAAGGCGGTCGGCAAACAGCTGACCTGCGTCTTCGTCGACCACGGTCTCCTTCGTAAAAACGAGGGCGATGAAGTGGAAGCGGTCTTCGGTCCCGACGGTCCTTACGACCTCAACTTCATCCGCGTCAATGCCCGGCAGCGGTACTATGAAAAGCTGGCAGGTGTCACCGAGCCCGAGCAGAAACGGAAGATCATCGGCGAAGAGTTCATCCGCGTCTTCGAGGAAGAGGCGAAGAAGATCGGCGCTGTGGACTTCCTCGTCCAGGGCACCATCTACCCGGACGTCATCGAGTCCGGCCTCGGCAAGGCGGACGTCATCAAGTCCCACCACAATGTCGGCGGTCTTCCGGACTATGTTGACTTCAAAGAGATCATCGAGCCCCTGCGGCTCCTGTTCAAGGACGAAGTCCGTCAGGTCGGCCTGAAACTGGGTCTGCCCGACTACCTCGTCTTCCGGCAGCCTTTCCCGGGCCCGGGCCTCGGCATCCGCATCATCGGTGAAGTCACCGAAGAGAAGGTCAGAATGGTCCAGGACGCGGACGCCATCTACCGCGAGGAAGTCGCGAAGGCCGGTGTCGACAAGGACATCAACCAGTACTTCGCCGCGCTGACCAACATGCGTTCCGTCGGTGTCATGGGTGACCACCGCACCTACGACTACGCCATCGCTCTGCGCGCCGTCACCACCGACGACTTCATGACCGCGGAGTCCGCGAAGCTTCCCTGGGACCTGCTTGAGCGAGTCACGTCCCGCATCGTCAACGAGGTCGACCACGTCAACCGCGTCGTCTATGACCTCACGGGTAAACCGCCGGGAACCATCGAATTCGAATAACACAGAGCAAAAGCCCGCCTTTTTTTGGCGGGCTTTACCTGTTTTTTACTTTTTTGTGAACAGAAATGCTTGCGTTTCTGTGTGACGTGGGAGTATACTACTTAGTACACACAAACAATAAATAATCAGGAGGAGTATGAAATGAAACAGCGCTTTACCAAAGCACTGGCTGTCGTACTGGCTATGGTCATGCTCGCGACGGTCGGTTCTCTTTTTGCCTTCGCGGTGGGTGAGGAAGAGCAGGCTCCGAAGAAAGGCCTCAACTACCTCATCATCGGCGACAGCATCGCCGCAGGTTACGGCATGCATCCGGTGAACGGCAACCCCGATGACCTCGGGAACCAGTTCACGCTGCACCACGGCGAACTCGTCGAGGGCACTTATCCGAAGTACGTCAGTGAAGCTCTTGGCGCTACGACGACGGTCAACACCGCCCGTGAGTCCTTCACGACCACGAACTACCTGCGGATGATCGACCACGACTACGACGTCGAACTGACCTACCCGCAGAACTATTACGAGCGTTTCCTGTCCGAGTGCACGTCCATCATGCCGAAAGTCCTCGGCGGTTTCTCCGATCTTCCGGTCCTGAAGGAGAACATGGTCCAGTACATCAAGGACGCGGACGTCATCACCATCGGCATCGGCAACAACGACACCTTCACCGCCGCTCTGCTTGGTCCGGTCTTCCGCACCCTGTACTATGCTTACGGTATGGCAGGCCAGGTCCCGCTGACCATGCTGAAGGGTCACCTGAATGCCGTCACTTCGGTCGACCAGCTCGTCGAGATGGCCGGCGGTTACAACGACATCTTCACGGAACTCGCGAGACGCGTCGCCATCTATAAGAACAACTACGACCGTCTCATCAAACGCATCCTCGAGATCAACCCGGACGTCAAGCTCTACTACGTCGGCATGTACAACACCTTCGCCGATGTCCAGCCCGCAGACGCCGACATCGTCGTACAGTTCCGCGGTCAGGGCGAAGTCCTTGCTTCCGACCTGAAGAACTACGTCAAAAAGCAGAGCCCGTACCGCAACCGGGTCCACTATGTCGAAGTCGGCCACGTCGAAGTCTGGCCCTCTGTCCCGGTCGACAACATCATGTTCTACATGACGTTCCTCATCCACTGCCACCCGGATTATGCGGGCCACCGGCAGATCGCCAACCGGATCATCAAGGCTATGAGAAACGATGGCGTCATCTGAGAAATGAAACCTGCATCCCGTCCTCTCGACGGGCTGTTTTTTTGTGGTATACTGACAGAGTGAACGACGTCCCTGCGGGGGCGCAGACATTCCGGACAAAGCGAGGTGAGGGCATGGGAGCGACCGATGTGGCACTCTTCTTCTGGGACGCGGAGCAGTCTCCGGACTGGCCGCCCACGGAAGAGCAGGTGGCTGCCTTCCCGGCGTCGTACGCGAAGCGGTACCGGGAGGCGAAGGCGGAGACCGTCCGTCAGCAGGCCTGCGGCAGTGCCTTCCTTCTGGCGATGCACCTCGGTGTCACTTCCGACGACCAGCTGGAGCGCGGTGCGCACGGGAAACTGTCATTACACGATGATCCTCGTTTCCTCAGCCTCTCCCACAGCGGCGCGGCCACGGTGCTCGCGGTCTCGGATGCCCCCGTCGGTGTGGACCTCGAACAGGTCCGCGAGGTCCCGGAGGCCATCACCCGCCGGTTCTTCTCCGAGACCATGCGGGCCGAACTGGACGCCGCGCCGGACGACGCAAAAGCCGAGACCTTCTTCCGACTCTGGACCCGCCTCGAGGCAGCCCTCAAACTGGACGACCGCGGCCTGACGGCGCCCCGTTCCGAGTTTGAAGAAGTCCTTGGACGCTATGACATCACGACAGAACAGCGTGACGACCTCATCTGGTCCATCGCCACAGAGAAATAAAAACAGCCCGCCAAAACGGCGGGCTTTTGTGATGCTTATTCGTATTCGTTGTTGGGCATCATATTTAACGGATTTTGCTTCATAAATTTGATACCTCATT
>R21__coassemble_1041_pt1 | contig 20081 bp, 18 predicted proteins | sample R21__metabat2_low_PE_053 | metagenome-assembled genome bin R21 | reverse complement strand
CATAAGGAAAGCAACTCGCTGTCAAGAATTCGGCTAGCAAGATCAAAGCCAAATTACAGTTTGTTGAGGGACTGAGAAGGGTTTGGGGTTTGAGAGAGCACGTGCTATAATGAGCGTGTTGATAAGAAAAAGTTTTCGTAAGATGACTTTTCAGTAGCGAAGAAAAGGAGAGTCCAACCATGAAAAAAGATATTGGTGCAGCTGCACTCGTTACCCCGATGCCCGTATGCATCGTTGCCGCTTATGATGCCGACGGTAAACCGAATGCCATGAACGCTGCCTGGGGCATGGCCTCCGGCCGCGATGAAATCGCGCTGTTCATCAGCAAACCCCATAAGACCACCAAGAACATTCTGGAGACGAAAGCCTTCACGGTCAGCATTGCGGACGCCGCCAACGTCGTCCCGGCAGACTATGTCGGCATCGACAGCGGCAACAAGGTCGAGAATAAGTTCGAGAAGTCCGGTCTGCACGAGACGAAGAGCAAGTTCGTCAATGCCCCGGTCATCGAAGAGTTCCCGCTCGTCATGGAATGCGAACTCGAGGAAGTCATCGACACCGAGCACACCTTTGCCATCATCGGTAAAGTCGTGAACACGCAGGCAGAGGAAGCGGTTCTTGGCGACGACGGAAAAGTCGACATCACCAAGCTGAACGCCATCTCCTTCGACACCTTCCACTTTGGCTACTATGTTCTCGGCGAGAAAGTCGCCCAGGCATGGGACGCTGGTAAGGCACTTGTCTGATCGCAAGCCAAACGTGAGGAATCAGTGAACTGAAACGCTCCGGACCATGGTGGTTCGGAGCGTTTTCTTTGGGGCGTTCCTTTACTTGACAGTGTCACCCGGACGTGCTATAACATGTGGCGAAATGCAGGAACTGCATGTAACACAGCAAACGAGGTGTTGAAATATGAAGAACTACATCGCCAAAACGGGCAGTATGCTGGTGGCGGTCCTGACCGCACTGGTCCTGGCGCTGTCCCTTGCCGGCTGTCAGAAGGCCACCGACAAAATGGACGAGGTCGTGAACAACGGGCTCAGCAAAGTCGAAGAAGCGAGCAAGTCGGAGTACGGCTCGGCCCAGGAGATCGTGGACCTCTACTCCGCGAAGATGGAAAAGCAAGCGAAAGTCCTCGGCAAAGAGCTGAAGAAAGAGGCCCCGGCCCGCTATCAGCAGGACGGAACGCTCGCGAAGCTCCTCAAGGAAAAGACCACGGTACTGGCTGACCTCTATGGAAAAGGCAGCGCGGAAGTGTCGAACTACATCCTGTACTCCTCGGGCAACTCGAGTCAGTCCCCGACACCCTTTGTCGATGACCTCTACGACGCATACACGGACGCCACGAACATCCTGATGGACGATTATCAGGACGCACTGAGCGAAGTGATGTAACAAACGAAGAAAACAGAAAGCGGACTTCTCAGCCGGGAAGTCCGCTTTTTTGTAAAGATAATTTGAACTTGATTTGCACGGAAAAAACGCACGTTATGTTGACATATGTTAAAGATAATGCTATGGTGCTAACACATCATAAAAAACAAACACTTTGGGAATATACGTCGCATCATAAGGAGCTTTTTTATGAAACGGAACACCACAGCCCGCCTGCTGGCGGTGCTGCTTACGTGCCTTCTCGTTCTGAGTTTCGCCGGCTGCAGGTCTGAAAACTCCGCCTCGGAGTCGGACGGCAGGGCGGTGAAAACGGCACAGACCGCAGAGAAGACTTCCGCGGAAGAGGACTCTGTGGGAGCCGCCGAACAGCAGGAACCCGATCAGCAGAAATCGTCGCCGAAGAAAACCAGTGACGGGAACGACGCTTCTGCGAAACCGTCGGCACGGACCGCAGAGAAGACGTCTTCCAAACCGACCGCGAAGACCTCGGCAGCTACGACAGCAAAGAAGGCTGTACCGACAAAGCAGACCACGAAAAAAACGGCCGCCGCACCGCGCCGCTCCCTGGTCGCGGACGCCTATGAACTGACCAGTGAAGTCCAGAAGATGCTGGTCGGCACTGTCGAATTCGGTTCCGGCGGTATCACCTACCAGAACCCGAAAGACGCGCTGGTCTCCGTCCGGGTCCGTTCCAAGAGAGACCCGAAGGGCGGGGTACAGCTGTATCTCGTGGTCAAGAACATGACCGGCCGTCCGATCCGCCTGAACGGCTATTCGAACTTCGCCATCCGGGACCTGCTCGGCAACGAACTGCTGTCCTCGAGCATCTCCCTCAACAAGCCGGTCGTGCTGGAAGACCAGGATGAACAGCTGGTCGCCATCACTCTTCCCAAAGAGTGGTATGACCTCGATGACCTCTACCAGTTCACCGTGGAAGCGGGCTTTTTCAACTCGATCATCGCCCTCGACTATGACTTCCTGTAAGCCGAATGGCTGACCGGACCGGTCAGCCGGAAACAGAACATACAAAACCCCGAACTTCAAACATCGAAGTTCGGGGTTTTATTTGTGCAGTGGCAAACACGCTTTACTCCTTCGCGAGTACCCGCAGCCCGACGATGCCGACCACGATCAGCAGCACGCAGAGCACCTGCGGGACCGTCAGCTTCTCCTGGAACAGGAAAACGCCGAGGACGGACGTGCCGACGATGCCGAAGCCGGTCCACATGGCGTAGGCCATGCCGAGGTTCAGGTTCTTCAGAGAGAAGGACAGGAACACGGCGCTCAGCACGTACGTGACCGCGGTGATGAGACTGGGCCACAGGACCGTAAAACCGTTCGAATATTTCATCGCCACCGCCCAGGTGACTTCGCACAGGGCAGCGAGTAGCAGATAAAACCAGGACATAAGAGACCTCCTTATAGCAAAAAGAAAACGCCACTTCCAGCCCCTTCTAAGACCTAACGGGGTCGGAAATGACGTGGTCCTGCTACCCGGTGGCAGCAGGCGTCGGTTGAGTTGTCGGGAACAGCATAACGGAAAAAGCCCGCGCTGTCAATGGGTGGACTTCTGCGCTTTCTCTGCCCGGCCCAGGGCGCGCCAGACTGTCAGCATCATCGTGGTGAAGGAGGCGGTGCCGCCAACTACGTTGGAGATGGGTTCCGCCATGAAGACACCGTCCGTGCCGAGGCCGAACAGGTACGGCAGCAGGTAGGTGAGCGGGACGACGATGATCACCTTCCGGAACAGGGAGAAGAAGATGGCCTGGCGCTTCTTGTTGAGTGCCTTGAAGGTCGTCTGTCCGCAGTACTGCAGGCCCTGTCCGATGAACGCGAAGAAGTAGAGGTGCAGCGCCGGGATGGCGTCCGCCAGAATGGTCTTGTCGTTCGTGAAAATGCCGATGAACCACTCGGGCTTCCACAGGATGAACAGCCAGATGGCCAGCGTGTAGGTCAGGTTGGCAGCCGTCATGAGGGCGATGGCCCGTCGTACTCTGGCCGGCCGTTCCGCACCGTAGTCGTAGCTCATGACCGGGCTGGTGCCTTCGGACACCGCGAGGGCCGGCACGTCGACGAACTGCCGGACACTGGCGAGGATGGTCATGACCGAAACGTACAGGTCGCCGCCGAACCGGGACAGTACCGAGTTGCAGGACAGCGTGACGAGCGCGTTGGTGACCGCCATGATGAACCCGGCCGTGCCGAGGGAAATGATGTTGCGGGCCACCGTCGTGAAGTCCCTGGGGCGATGTACGGTCAGTTGGAGCTCACACCGCCGTCGGAGGTACCAGAGCACCAGAACCGCGGATACGAACTGCGAAATGACCGTCGCGATGGCAGCGCCGCTCGTGCCGAGCCCGAGTCCGAAGATGAACACCGGGTCCAGCACCACGTTCAGAATGGCGCCGATGGTGACGGTCAGCATGCCGAAGCCCGTGTACCCCTGCGCGTTGATGAACGGGTTCATACCCGTGACCACCATCGAGAAGAAGGTGCCGAGCAGGTAGATCCGCAGGTAGGGGAGCGCATAGGGAAGGGTGGCTTCCGACGCGCCGAACAGCAGAAGGAACGGGCGGCTGAAAATCAGCCCGACCGCCATGATGGCCAGTGCCGCGCCGGACAACAGCAGGAATGCCGTCGTCTGGATGTGCTTCGCGCTCTCCCGGTCCTTCGCCCCGAGGGCGATGGAGAAGAGCGGCGCACCGCCGGTGCCGAACAGGTTCGCGAAACCCATCGTCAGGATGACGAGGGGGAAGCAGAGCCCCACGCCGGCCAGCGCCATGGACCCTTCTCCCGGGATCCGCCCGAGGAAGATCCGATCCACGATGTTATAGAGGAGCGCGAACAGCTGCGCCACGAGCATGGGCAGTGCAGACTGGACCATGTTGCGGCCTACGGAGCCGTGTTCAAAATCGACCTGGCGCATCGCGTTCCCTCCTTTTTTATAAAGATGGAACTATTATACACCTGTCGTCAACGGGCCGGGTCTTGACAAGTGACCGTTCGGTCACTACAATAGAGAACGAACGGTCACTTTTTTGAAGGAGGCACTCTTATGGCAAAGGATACCAAAGAAAGAATTCTGGCGGCGACATTGGACCTGTTTTCGCAGAACGGTTACGCGGGCACGAACATCCGGGAACTGACCGCGTCTCTCGGTCTGGTCAAATCGTCGATGTATAAACATTTTGAAAGCAAGGAAGAGATCTGGAACGCCCTGCTGGATCAGTTGATCGCATATTATGACGAACGGTTCGGGTCCCCGGAACATTTCCCTCCCGCTCCGGACTCCCTGGAGGGTCTGGTGGCCATGACCCTGCGGATGACCGAGATCACGATCCGCGATGAGACGATCATCAAAACCCGAAAACTGCTCACGATCGAGCAGTTTCGGGATGAACGCGCCCGAGACCTTGCGACCAAACACTTTCTCACAGGGCTCCGGGAGATGTTCACCCCCATCTTCGCCGAGATGATGGACCGGGGTCTGATCCGGCGGGACGATCCCGCCATGGTCGCGTTCGCCTATACGACACCGATCTCGGCGCTCATCCACCTCTGCGACCGGCAGCCGGAGAAAATCGATGAGGCGATGGTGCAGATCGAAGCGTTCAGCCGACACTTCATCAAGGTCTACGGCGTGGAAGGAAAGGAAGAAAAACGATGATTTTTGAAACAGAGAGATTGATCCTCCGCCCGTGGGAGGAGACAGATGCGGAGAGTTTATATGAATACGCAAAAGATGACCGGATCGGACCGATCGCGGGCTGGCCGGTGCACACGAGCGTGGAAAACAGCCGGGAGATCATCAAAACGGTTTTGTCGGCGCCGGAAACCTATGCGGTCTGTCTGAAAGAGGACAACAGAGCGATCGGCAGCGTCGGTCTGATGGTCGGTGAGCGGAGTAATATCGGTTTGCCTGAGACAGAAGGCGAAATCGGTTACTGGATCGGTGTTCCCTTCTGGGGACAAGGACTGATCCCGGAAGCCGTACGGGAGATCATCCGCTATGCCTTTACCGACAAGCACCTGGAAATACTGTGGTGCGGCTATTTTGAAGGCAATGACAAATCCAGGCGTGTGCAGGAAAAATGCGGGTTCACTTACCATCATACGGACAAGGATATTCACTGGAAGGTGATGGACGATATCCGCACCGAGCACATTACGAGACTTACAAAGGAAGAATGGAAAAACCGCCTGGTTTCCCATTAAAGGAAGGACATGCGATGAAGATACTTGTTTTGAACGGCAGTCCCAAACGGGACAAAAGCGATACCATGCACATCACCCGGGCATTTTTGGATGGCATGAAGGAAGCAGCACCGCAGGATATCCATATCATCCATACTATCGATCAGCACATTGATTATTGCACAGGCTGCTTTTCCTGTATGCGGAACGGCGGCACCTGCATCCATAACGACGATATGAAAGCCATTCTGGAGGAGATCCTGGACAGCGATCTTCTGATCTGGAGCTTTCCGCTCTACTGCTACGGCATGCCCGCCCCTCTGAAGGCACTGCTCGACCGAACGCTGCCGCTCAGCTCTATGGCGATGCAGAAGGTCGGCGACCGGTACGAGCATGTGGAGCAAGCAGATTTCAGCCACCTGAAATACCTGATGATCTGCGGCTGCGGTTTCCCGAACAGCCGGCACAACTTTGAGCCTGCCGAGGCGCAGTTCAAGCTCTGTTTCCCGGGCGGTCACACTATCATCACCGTTCCGGAAAGCCCCATGTTCAACTCGCCGGAAGCGGCAGTCGTGACCGTTCCAAGACTGGAACTGGTCAAACAGGCCGGGCGGCAGTATGCCGAAAAGGGAGAGATCGAAGCTTCTCTGCGGGCAGAGATCACGTCTCCCATGATTCCCGAAGAACAATATGCGGCTATCGTAAACGGCGGCGTGTAACCGGGAAATTGCAGATGCACTTCGGCGACTGAAAAAGGGAGGATAGCAAGATGAAGTATAACAGCACGGTTACCCTGAAAGACGGCAGAGCCTGCACGCTCCGAAACGGAACGGCGGAGGACGGGCAGGCACTCCTGGAGGTTTTCAACCGGACCCACGAGCAGACCGATTATCTGCTGACCTATCCGGACGAGCACGAGTATACCGCGGAGCGGGAAGCGGCATTCCTGCAGGAGAAAACCGACAGCGCCGATGAGATCGAACTTCTTGCGGAGGTCGACGGATGCGTCGCGGGCTCGGCCGGGATCGGCTGTGTCGGCAGAAAAGAAAAACTCCGACACCGGGCAGAATTCGGTATCGGAGTCGATCGGGCATATTGGGGCCTGGGCGTCGGTCGGGCTTTGACGGAGGCGTGCATCGCGTGTGCCAAAATGGCAGGTTATACCCAGCTGGAACTGGAGGTCGTGGCGGAGAACGGTGCTGCCTTTTCGCTTTACAAAAGTGTGGGATTCGAAGAGTACGGCCGAAACCCCAAAGGCTTTCGCTCCAGGACGAGCGGCTGGCAGGAAGTGGTGTTGATGCGTCTGGAACTGGATGCCCTGTCTCCTGAGGACCTCTCTTAAGGCTTGAAACCCGGGCCGAGGAAGACCGGGATGCGGTCCCGGTACATGCGGCCGGAGTAGTTTTCGGAAGGCACGTCGTGAAATTCTTTGGGCGATGTACCCTCCAGGCTTCCAGCGGGCAGCAGGTTCCGGTACAGCGGGTCTGCATAGATGACGTCCGCTTCCGCGAGCGCCGCCTTGATGACCGGCTCCCGCCAGCTCTGCAGGTCGGTGTCTCTCAGACACCCGCATGGGTCTTCGAGCGGGCAGAGGACCTGGACGTTCGAAGCGGGATTCCCGGCCTGGTCCGCCAGCGCGCAGGACGCCCCCTGTTCCAGGACCCACCGCAGGCTTGCGGCGTACACCGGTTCGCCGATGATGAGGGTGCGGGCTCCGGTTGCAGAACCATTTTCGGTCTCCCAGAGCATTTTGCTCACTCCGGTCAGCGCCGCTTCCTTCAGAAGGTCCGCTATCCGCGCGCAGGCGGCGTCGCCCATCGGCAGCCCGCCCACGTATGGCGTGCCAAAGCGTTCCTGAAGCACTCTGGCGGCATCGAGGGCGGAGGAGGACAGCACGAGGTTGACGTCCGCTTCCGCGGAGCGGGCGATCTCCGGCAGGGAGGCAAGCGGTTCGCCATGTGCATTCGAGCGGAGTTTGCCGGTCTCATCCTTTGCGTTCATCGCCCAGGAGGAAACGACGTCGAAGTGGTTGTCGGCACACCAGTCGAGGAGCGCTTCCACGTTCCCGACGACCGAGAAGTCCAGAGGTGTGAGGCCCAGCAGGTTTACTTTCAGAGAAGCGTCAGAAGTCTGGCGCTTTTGTTTTTCAATAATTGCATCCGACTTCGCGTCGAAATAACAGCGGCCAGCTTCGCAGTCGATGTCGAGCTCCGCGGGGGTCTCGGTAGCGGGCTCGTCCACGAACCGCTCCGCCAGCGCGCGGAACGCCTGGCGCATGCCGGCCTGGTAGGTGTGCATGCCGGAGGTGTCGAAGTGCAGGGTCGGGATACCGCTCCGTTTCTCGATGACCCGGGCGACGCCCTTGAAATCTGTGCCGGTCATGGCCGCAATGGGTGAGCCGAACACCGCAATGAATTTCGGGTGCGTCTCCTTTGCCGCTTCCACGACATCGGAGATGTACTTCTCGTCGTTGCCCAGAATGGCGTCGTACTCCCGCAGTCCCGAAATGAAGATGAGACTGTCGGAACCGTACCACCGGGGCTCGTCGTGGGTCGCGTAGGTGGAGTTGCACCCGGACGCGTCGTGCATGACGAGCAGCCCGCCGAGCTCATAGAGCGCAGAGCACACACCGCTGAGGTCGGACGAATAGTTGACGGCATACAGAGATGCCTGGTCCGCCTCTTTGGGGCGATCTGCGTTGTTCGTTTGAGAAGGATTCCCGGTCTCTTTTAACCGGCCTTCAGACCCTTCCGAAATAGTGCCTGTTCTCGCCAGCCCTTCGGCCACGACCTCCGCGGAACCGATCGCCTTCTCAGACAAAACCGCTTCGGTATCTTTCTCATTCTCGGCGGCTTCCTGCATCATAGCGCAGAGTTTCGTGATGCCGCGGAACCCGAGGAGCCCGGACTGGTAAATGAGGTTCACAAAATGGCCTGTGTTGCCGTAATAAGCGGCTTTCTGGCCGATGGCGAGCACGTTCTCGTCTTCGCAGGAAGCGTCTCCAAAGGGCATCTGGCGCATTCTCCAGTCGATCATCGGGAGAGTCTCCGCGTCATGCCCGTGTTCGGAAGCAAGCGCTTCCCAGCGGGCCTTCGCCTCCTCGTCCAGAGGACCGCAGGCGTCCGCGTACACGCAGGTGACCGTGAAGCCGTGGGACTCCAGCAGCGCCGCGAGCCCGAAGGGTCTCGGCGTGGCCGCCGCGTCAATAGTAATATTCCAGCCGGACAGTTTCGCGGCGGTCTCCGCCAGCGCCTGTTCGGCTTCGTGTTTGTAGGGGTCCAGCAGTCCTGCACGAACGATGGGCGTCAGGCCGACGCGCTCGCCGGCACCGGAAGCGTTGATCGCCGTTGCGACCTTCTCGAGGACTGCACGTTCGGTGCGATCGATCTCGTCGAAGTCCCAGCAGTACGGCACTTCCAGGAACGGAGTCCCGAGCCGCTTTTTCAGGTCTTCGCAGGCAGTCTTCCCAAAGGGGTGCGTATAGAGGTTCAACGAGGCGTCCGCCATCTGCTGGTACTCGTCGTACGTCTTTACCCGGGGCAGGTCATTGACCTTGTACCCCGCGAAGCCGAGGAGTTCCAGCAGCTCGGAAGACTGGTCGATCGCGAAGTAGTTCCCGATGACGTTGATCGCCTTGAACGGCGCTTCCGGAGCGTGGCGGTGTACATCGCCCAACGGTAACAGGCCCTTGTACAGTGCCCGGTTGGTTGCGGCCTCGTAGTGTGTCTGGGTCGTGCGCATGGTGCAGTTCATGTTGCCCTCGACGAAGAGGACGTCCGGGAAGCGCTCCGCCAGTTTCCGGAAGATGAGCGCCATATTCGTGTCCATGAACTGGTGCATACAGGAGTTGAAGACGAAGCAGATGGGCGGGTACTTCCCGTCCCGTTCATACCGCTGCCGGAGCAGGTCCGACACGCCTTCGATGAAGAGGGGCTCCATGCGGGAGCGGATCCAGTCCTCCTCCTCGACGACCACCAGCGAGAACCGGGTGCCGAGTCCGCCGAACTCCGCGGCAGACAGGGAGACGCCCCGCAGACAGCTCTCCGGGCAGACGTAGACCTCCACACTCTCCGGCACGAGCAGGGGAGTATGGGCGATGGTCCACGTCCCGCGAGCGGGCGGGGTGTATTCGAGGCCGGGCTTGTACGGCCAGTTCTGGGCGAGGTTCTTCATGGGAGTCTTCCTTTTAGCAGATTCTCGGGAGCAGTTCTCCGCCGGGGAGCGGGAGGATGGTCTTCGTCCCGATGGATGTCTTCATGACGACTTTGCCGGGGTTCGCGTCGGTGACCGAACCGATGATGGCGGCTTTCTCTCCATAGGGCGATGTACGGAGCGCACTCACAAGGTCCTCCGCATATTCGGACGGCGCCACGATGACGAGGCGTCCTTCACAGGCGAGGTACAGTGGGTTGAGTCCGAGCATATCGCAGACACCCTGGACGGTCTCGTCCACGGGGATGTCCTTGTCGTTGAGTTCGATGCCCACGCCTGCCTGGTCGGCGATCTCATAGAGGACCGTGCCGACACCGCCGCGGGTAGCGTCCCGCACCACGTGCAGGTCGTGGGTGACGCCCATGAGCGCGTCCACCGCGGTGGACAGCGGGGCGCAGTCCGACGTGACGTCCGCTTTGATCTTGAATTCGTTGCGTTCGAGCAGGATGGTGCAGCCGTGGCGGCCGACGTCGCCGGAAACGATGATGGCATCGCCCGGTTTCGCGCAGGCGCCGCCCACGTTCACGTCATCCGGGATGACCCCGATGCCGGTCGTCGTGATGAACACGCCGTCGACCTGGCCCTTGCCGGCCACCTTGGTGTCCCCGGCGACGATCTTCACGCCGACTTCCTTGCAGGTCTTCGCCATGGCTTCGACGATGCGCTCGAGCCGTGCGGTCTCGAACCCTTCCTCGATGACGAACCCGCAGGTGAGGTACAGGGGCTTTGCGCCCATGCAGGCGATGTCGTTGACCGTGCCGCAGATGGACAGCTTGCCGATGTTCCCGCCGGGGAATTCGGCCGGGGATACGATGAACCCGTCGGTGGACATGGAAAGGCGTCCCTCCGGGCGGGGCAGCACAGCGGCGTCGTCCGCCGTCAGCAGGTCGTTGTCGAAATATTTCTTGAACAGGCTCCCGATGAGTTCGTTGGTCTGCCGACCGCCGGAACCGTGAGCCAGAGTGATGGTCTCATTCATAGTTGTTCTCCTCCATACATGTAGAACGCCGAGCAGGCGCCTTCGTCAGACACCATGCAGGCGCCGACCGGGTGCTCCGGGACGCAGGCCTTGCCGAAGCAGGGGCACTGGTCCGGGCGGATCTTGCCCTGCAGCACATCGCCACAGCGACAGGCCGGGTTCGCACGTCCTTCCATGTTCGGGATGTTGAATTTGAGGCGGGCATCGAAGTCCGCAAACTCCTCGCGGAGCTTCAGGCCGGACATCGGGATGACCCCGAGGCCGCGCCATTCGGTGTCGATGGGCTCCATCGTGTTGGCGATGAGTTCTCTGCCCTCCGGACTGCCTTCCGCCGTCACGACGCGGGGGTACGCGTTGGCGCAGAAGGGCTCACCCTTCTGAAGGCCCCGGACGATCAGCGCGAGCGCGGTCAGGATCTCCGGACCGGTGAACCCGCAGACGACGCCGGACATGCCATGTTCGTCTCTCAGGTTTTCGTAGATGCTCATGCCGGTCAGGACCGACACATGGCCCGGGTACAGGAACGCGTCCGCGGAGCCCTGCAGGGCGAGGTACGCGTTGTCCATCGTCTTGTTGGCGGTGAGGAGGGAGAAGTTGGTAAGGCCTTTCTCCTTCGCCTTGCGCACCGCGACACAGGAGGCCGGCGTGGTGGTCTCAAAACCGACCGCGAGGAACACGACCTGCTCCTCTGGGTGGGCCTCCGCGTACTCGACGGCGTCGATGGGAGAGTAGACCATGTCGACCTTCGCGCCCTTCGCCCGTGCGCCCGCCAGGGACATCTCCGTGCCGGGGACTTTGATCAGATCGCCAAAGGTGCACAGGGTGCAGCCCTTCTCCAGCGCGAGCCAGACTGCTTCGTCGATGTACCCCACCGGAGTGACGCACACAGGGCAGCCGGGGCCCGAGATGAGCCGGATGTTCTCCGGCAGCAGGTTGCGGATGCCGAGCCGGAAGATGTCGTGGGTATGGGTGCCGCAGACCTCCATGATGCGGATGGGCGGCCCGTCATAGTTCCGGATGATCTCCGCCGCCTTCTCGGCCGCGGACTTTTTGACGTCACTCATGAGAGCAGGTCCTCCAGTTCGTTCATGATGTCTTCGGCCTGGGTCTCGTCATCGCCGGTGATCTTCGCGATGGCCATGCCGGCATGCACCATGACATAGTCGCCGGGCGCCAGGTCCGCGATCATCTCCGAAGAGACCTCGCGCTCCGCACCGCCGGCATTGATGACGGCCACACCGTCATGGGTATCCATGACTTTCGCAGGTAATCCAACGCACATAGTAAAACCTCCATTGTTAGGTGAAAAGTCAAATTTCTTTCTTCTCCGGAAAAACCCCTTTGAGACCCCCGGTCAGAAACATAGTCGTCTTGCTCGCTTGGAGCGCTTCGCAATACTCCTTGTTTCTTCCTGCTCGAGTCTTTGCTTCGTCTGCCGCTGGCAGCGCAAAGCCACGAGCCCCACAGCCCTTTGGCTCGCTTCTCTGCGCTTCGCGCGTTGCAGTCTCGCTTGGAAACGCCGGATTTTTCCTCCGAAGAAAAAATTTGCCTTTTTATTTATTGAACATTCCAAATAAAGCCTGTCCCAAACCGATTCCGCCATCATTGGGGGCGCTTAAGGAGTGGGTCAAAACTTCAAAGTTATTGTCCTTCAAACCTGCGACGGTCAAATCCGTCAGGAGCAGGTTTTGGAAGACGCCGCCGGAGAGGGCGACCGTGTTGCGGCCACTCTGCTCGCGGCATTTGAGGCAGCCCGTCAGGATCAGGTCCGCCAGGAACAGGTGGAACTCGTAAGCGAGTTTGTCGGGCGATTCACCGTCCATCCGCCGCAGTGCCAGGTCCAGAAGGAACTCGGCGGTCGGCAAGCGGAAGGGGCTGTCGTCCGCGGAGTCGGCGCCGGACAGGAACGTCGGCGCGTCGAGCGGGGTCCCGTCCGGGAAGCGCTTCGCGTAGCGTTCCGCCGCGAACTCCAGGACCATGGACGCTTCGCCTTCGCAGGTCGACTCGTTCCGGAAGCCGAGGATGGCGGAGGCGGCGTCGAACACGCGGCCCGCCGAAGTCGACGGCACACAGTTGATGTTGCCTTCGATCTGCGCTTCGAGGAACGACAGCTGCATCGTGTTGCAGAGCCCGAGGCTCAGGACGAGCTTGTCGAGGGGATAGTCTTCCTGTATGGGAGCGGGTGCCGTGGCAAGGGCCTGTTTTAAGAGGCTCACCGCGATGCGCCATCCCTCTTTGGACGATGCATCGCCACCGGCCTGGGGGAACGCTTCGATGCTCCCGGCCCGCTCGAACTCGTGGACGTCCGCCAGCAGGAACTCGCCGCCCCAGATGGAGGGCACTTCGCTGCCGTCGACCACTTCCGTGCCGTAGCCGGTGCCGTCGAAGGACACGCCGATGACGGGCTCGAGGTGGTCGTTCTCCGCCATGCAGCTCAGGGTGTGGGCGTAATGGTGCTGGATCTCCAATACCGGGATGCCCATCTCTTCGCCCAACTCCTTCGCTACTTCGGACGAGTGGTACAAGGGGTGCTTGTCGCAGACGATGACGTCGGGCTTGATTTCCAACAGATCGCCACAGCGGCGCACCGCTTCTTTCAGCGCTTCCACCGACCTGAGGTCCGCCATGTCCCCGATGTAGGGGCTGGGGTAGAAGAGGGAGCCTTTGGCGAGGCAGAAGGTGTTTTTGAGTTCGCCGCCGATGCCGAGGACAGACCGCGTTCCGCTCTCCACCCAGAAGGGCAGCGGCGCGTAGCCGCGGGAGCGGCGGATCATGTATGGTTTGCCGGCGTGCCAGGAGACGCCCGAGTCGGCGGCTCGCAGGCGGATCTTCCGGTCATGGGACAGGATGAGGTCACAAAGGGGGGCGAGGACCTCGAGGGCCTCCTCGTCCGTCCGGCAGATGGGCGCGCCCCGGGGGTTGCCGCTCGTCATGACGAGGCAGTCCGGGAAGGGCCGGTCGTCCGGGTCTTCCGGGTGGTGGAACAGCAGGTACTGCACCGGGTTATAGGGCAGCATGACGCCCACGTTGGGGTTGTCGGGGGCGATGGACGGACACAGCTTCGGAGTCTCGTCCGGGGACAGCGCCGGGTCGCCCGCGGCTCGTTTTTCGAACAGTAAGATCGGTTTCTGGGGCCCGGTCAGGAGCGCTTCCTGTCCGTCCAGTATGACGCACTCGCGCTTCACGACGCTTAGGTCCTTCAGCATGACCGCGAAGGGTTTGAAGGGCCGGTCCTTGAGTTCCCGCAACCGGGCGACCGCCGCTTCGTTGGTGGCATCGCAGCAGAGGTGGAACCCGCCGATGCCCTTGATGGCGACGATGCCACCGTCCCGGATGACGCTCCTCGTCTTGAACAGCGCCTCGTTGCGGGAGAGCGTTTCTGCGCTCCGGTCCGGAGCACAGACCGCCGGTTCGACGGTCCCGTCGTACGCGAGGTACAGCTCCGGTCCGCAGTCGTTGCAGCAGACGGGCTGTGCGTGGTACCGCCGGGTCTTGGGACTCGTGTACTCCGCCTCGCAGTCCGGGCACATCGGGAACTCCGCCATGGAGGTCCGCACCCGGTCATAGGGCATGGAGTCGAGGATGGTGAGCCGGGGCCCGCAGGCCGTGCAGTTGATGAACGGGTGCAGGTACCGCCGGTCGGAGGGATCGAACAGTTCTTTCTCACACTTCGGACAGGTCGCGATGTCCGGCGACACGAAGATGTCGCCCTTCACCTTCTCACTCTGGATGATGCGGAAGGGCTTGTCGGTCAGCGCCTCGGCACCTTCGGAGGTGTCGACGACCGCGCCGCCGGCGAACTGTTCTTCTATGGTCCGATCGAACTCCGAAGAGTCGATCTCGGTCGTTTCGATTTTCAAAATGTTGGAGCGTTCGGGTGCTTCGTCCGTCAATCGCCGCTCGAAGTCGGAGACCTGCGCCTCCGTCCCGCCGACGAACACCTCGACGTAGGGGCCCTTATTGCACACGCTCCCGCGCACGCCGCTCTTTTCGGCGATCAGCGCGATGAACGGCCGGAATCCGACACCCTGAACGATGCCAAAAAAATGTAATCGATGAAACAGCTGGCTCATAGGATCTCGACTCACCTCCCTGCCACTCGCATTTTTCGTGATTTCGTCGAGAATTTCGAAAATGGCTGGATCTCGACGACGAATGACTTTGCTTGTTTTCAAATTTCGTCGAATTCAAATCATTTTGACGTTTCTCGACGAATGATTTTTTGTAAATCCGGGTATTTGGTTGTTTCTGTGGCGATTTACGCGCACATCCTTCAAATCGCGCCTCTGCCTGACAAGCTATTTCGTCGAAAAAAGGCGTTTTTCTGCCATCTCGACGAATCTCTGAAATAGCTTTGCCGGAGTTTCGTCGAAAAGTCGGAAAACGGGGGTTTCTCGACGAAATAGTCGGTTGGGACGTTCGAAACCAGGGTGCTCGGGACTGTTATAAGAAGCCCGGCAAGGGGCAGGGCTTTACACCAGAAGGTCTGCTTCCGTCAGCGCTTCGTGGGCTTCGCCGCTGACAGAGTACTGCGGCAGCGGGAGGAACGTCCCGTCCCACCACTTGAGCGCCATCCGGTACATCGGGTCGCCGAGGATGACGTCGAACTGCTCTGACTTCAAATAGTCCAGGAACTCGTCCTCTCCGGTGAACTTCCGGTCGCCTTCTCGGGCGATGGACGCCTCCTGCTCGAAGAACGTCCCGACCGAGATGGAACACTCCGCTTCCGGATGCACCTCCGGTTCTGGCCGAGGGATGTCTTCTGTCCCGGGCACGCCCTTGCCGGACTCCTCCAGCATGGAGGTGGGGCCCATGGTGTCGAGGGCGTTCAGGGTGCGGTTCGCGTCGTTGATGCTCTCGAGGGACTCACGGATGGAGTTCCCGGCCACCTGCTGGTGGAGGAGGAGCACCTTCGCGGAGCGGTCTGCCGGAGCGGCGTCTTTCGGCCCGGCAGCCTCGCACACCCGTCGGTGCAGGGAGGCGGCCAGCTCGTGGCCGACGGGGTAGCTCACTTCATACGGGATGCCGTACTTCTGCTCGAGGTACTGCGCGGGTTTCAGTCCCGCGGGGGACACGACCACGTTCCGGTCCACCGTGAACAGGTGGCCGAGCTGGTCGAAGCCGCAGTCCATGCCGAACACATACACGTCCGGCTTGTTGTCTTCATAGGTCTTCTGCACGACGTGGCGGAAGGGCGAGGTGATCTCCCCGGTCCGCAGCCGCATGTGCAGGAGGTTCTGCTGGGTCTGTTTTGTCTCGACCCGCTGGCGGAGAAGCTCCGCGCCGTCGAGGCTGAGAAGGTCGAGGGGCGTGGCACCCAGCACACCGACAGAGGCCACATGGGCTCTCGGGTCGACGGGTGCGGCGTGCTCCAAAGAGGCGGCTTTCTCAGCAGCCACCCGGGACGGCAGGTGCAGTCCCAGCTTCTCGTATGAAGCGTCCAGAGCGCCTTTCTCCAGCGCTTTGATGAGTGTCATGTAAGAGAGTTCCGCGCCCTTGTCGTAGTACTCCATACCGTATGTCTCGACGGGCAGGGTCGGCAGGCCGAACTTCTTCTCGCACATGCGGGCGAGGGCTTTGAGGTCGGTGCCCACGACCGCCGGGACAGGGGTCCCGATCAGCGCGATGAAGTTCGCGTTCCCGACCGCCTCCACGGCGCCGCCGACTTTGTCGATGGTCCGCTCGTCGCGGCCGAGGATGGCATCGAGGTCCCGGATGCCCGCCGAGTACACGGCGCTCTGTTTGTGCCCCCAGCGGGGCTCGTCGAAGCCACAGATGTTTCCCGCGCAGCCGCCGGCGTCCAGGATGACGATGATGCCGCCGAGCTCGTAGAGCACGGCCACGGCGCCGGACTGGTCCGGGGAAAAGGGGCTTAAGTATCGGTAAAGGCCTTTCATGCGTCGGCCTCCTTGTCTTCAGGTTCGGAAAGCGCGGCGTCCATCGCCTCGAGGAGTCCTTCCACAGCCGTGTAGCCGAAGGGCTGCTCCTCGGAGTTCCAGAGCACGTGGCGCGCGTGCGGGCAATAGACCGCGGCGTCCTTGCCGATGGTCAGGTCGACGGTCTCTTCTTCGTAGTGCACCATGGAAGGCGAGATGCCGGTGTACACGCGGGTCTCGGGGCTCACTTCGGCGAGCTGTTTCAGGAACGGGAAGTCGTACTCCGTCAGGTTCGAGAACACGCTGGGCACCTTCAGGCCCATGCGGCACAGGAACGTCGCGAGCTCGTAGGGGTTGGCGTTGCACATCTCGCCGATGGCGACGCTGGTGCCCGCATATTTCTCCGCGAAGGCATTTCGTTTGGCGATGCACTGTTCGTACATCGCCTCATCGTCCATGGTCACGCCGACGGCGGACCCGAAGAGGCGGTACTGGTTGTGGATGCGGTCCGGGTCATAGAGCCGGTGCAGCTCGAGGAAGGGCATGTTCAGCCGCTTTTGCAGCGTGCCGGCGGCGTACACGGACTCCGGGTGGAGCACGATGTTGAAGTTCGCCTTGCCCATCTCGTAATAGGCGTCGAGGGTCTTCATGGCGGAGATCTGGTTGACCGTTCGGATGCCGGCGCCCTTCAGGAGAGACAGCAGGTCCGAGTCCGGGTCCAGCTCCGAGAAGAAGCCCAGCAGGTTGACGGCTCTCGGGTCGACGGAGGGCCGCTCGAGGAGCGAGTACAGCGTCTCGCGGATGGCGACCATCGGGGGCTTCTTGCCCTCACGTTCGATGGCATACATGTAGCTCGGGATGACGAGGACGTCGTTCTCCTCTTCGGCCTTCCGGCAGATGCGGGGCAGGTCCGTGCCGAGGAGCGCGTCGACGCAGGTGATGCAGATGACGATGGCCTTCGGCTTCGGGTCCGCGACCTCCATGATCTCATGGATGGCCTCCGGGATGCGGGAGAGGTGCCGCCCGGTGACGAGGTCCGTCTCGGTCATGGGCAGGTAGAACATGCGGTCCGCGTAGCCCTCCTCGGTGCTCATGACTGTGGAGTTCCGCCCGCAGGCGTTCGGGGCCACGAGGAGCATCGCCGACTCGGGCAGCACGAGGGCCGCGCGCTTGACGCCGAAGCCCACCGCGCCGGGCGAGTTGTAGAACAGCGTCGCCGGCGACGAGTAGATGAGATGACACGCCGGAATGAACTCTTCCGGGATGTTCTCCGCGCCGCGCTCGACGAGTTCTGCAGCGGTAATGGAAAAAGGTTTCATGTTATTCTCCAAGCAGTGTTTTGGCGAGGTCGAGGAACTTCTGCGAGATCTCGAGCTCCGGGTCGCCCTCGATGACGGTCATGCCCCGGTCTTCGTAGAAGTTGATGTCGTCCGAGCGGGGGATGTCCGCGAGGATGGGCAGGCCGTGCTCGTCGGCGAAGGCCTGTACTTTGGCCTCTTCGTCCGGCACGTTGCGACGGTTCAGGATGATGCCCCGGACGGTCGCGTAGCTCCGGTCCTCGAAGTTCTTGACCGCGGTCGTGATGTTGTTCGCCGCGTAGAGCGCCATCTTCTCGCCGGAAGTGACGATGAGGACCTCGTCGGCGTAGCCTTCCCGGATGGGGACGGCGAAGCCGCCGCAGACGACGTCACCGAGGACGTCGAAGAGCACGACGTCGGGCTGTTCCTTCTCGAAGAGCTCGAGGTCGTTGATGATGTTGAACGTCGTGATGATGCCGCGCCCGGCACAGCCGAGCCCCGGGGTGGGCCCGCCGGTCTCGATGCACAGGACGCCGCCGAAGCCCTTGCGGACGAGTTCGTCGTAGCCGGGTTCGGCGTCATGCTCGCGCATGTAGTTCAGAGCGGGAGTCGGTACATCGCCCCCGAGTAAGTTGAAGGTGGAGTCGGCTTTGGGGTCGCACCCGATCTGGATGACCTTCTTGCCGAGGTGGGCAAACGCCGCCGACAGGTTCGAAGTCATCGTGGACTTGCCGATGCCGCCTTTGCCGTAAACTGCGATCTTGATCATAATATGCTCCTGTTTGGCGATTTACTTCTTGGCTTTCTCCAGCATGCTCTTGACCGAGATGCCCGGGATGCGCCCGAGGGTGCCGGTCAGGGCGGAGACTTCGTCGTTCGTGCCGTCCACCACGAGGGAGATGACGGACACGCCGCGGTCCCGGTAGGGGATGCCCATGCGGCCGACGATGAGGGTGCCGTACTGCGAGAGGGTCTCGTTGACCTTCTCGACGGAGGTCAGGTCCTCGACCAGGATGCCGATGAACCCGAGTCTTTTACTGGTATCACACATAGTGGTTACTCACTTTCTAACAGTCTCTGATACTGTGGGAAGGGCTCGAGGGCCCGGGAAAGGGTGCCATTGAATTCGGCTATTGCCACGCCGTAATTCGTCATGGGGACCCCGGCTTCTTTGGCGATTTGCAGCCGGCTCTTCATAGCGGTCTCGTTCAGCATGCAGCCGCCGCAGTGGATGATGAGGTCGTAAGGTGAAAGGTCCTCCGGGAACTGGCCGCCCTGGGTGAAGTCCACCTGCGGCGGGAAGCCCGTGTAGTGTTCGAGCCAGCCAGGGAGTTTGACGGTCCCGATGTCCTGGCACTGGCGGTGGTGGGTGCAGCCTTCGGAGATGAGCACCCGGTCGCCGGGCTGCAGCTTCTTCATGGCGGCTGCGCCGAGGACCTGCTGTTCGAGGTCTCCCTTGTACCGGGCGAAGAGGATGGAGAAGGACGTGACCGGGATGTCCGGCGGTGTGTCCTTCATGACGCTCTTGAACGCCTGGGAGTCGGTGACCACCAGCTTCGGCGTCGTGGCCCCCGCGGCGCAGAGCCGGTCGAGGGTCGGCTTCAGGTCGGACGCCTGCACGCAGATGGCGTTGCAGTGGAGGTCGAGGAGTTCCCGGAGCACCTGCTGCTGGGGCAGGATGATCCGCCCCTTCGGGGCAGAGGCGTCGATGGGGATGACCAGCACGACGAAGTCGCCGGGCTCGACGAGGTCCTTCAAAATGAACTTCTCTTTCTTTGTGCCGGCGAGTTTCCCGAGGTGTTCCTTCAGGGACTCGATGCCGTCGCCGGTCTTTGCGGAGACCGGGAGCACTGTTGCGCCCTTCGGCAGAAGGTCCGTCGGGTACGAGGCAGGGCCGCCGGGGAGGAGGTCCGTCTTGTTGAATGCGATGATGTAAGGCGTCTTCTTCTCTTCGAAGAGCCGGAGCAGGTCCCGGTCGGCTTCCTGAAGACCGACGGTGGAGTCTGCGACCAGCACGGCGACGTCTGTCTGCCGCAGGGTCATGGGGGTCTGTTGGGGCCCCCAGTAGCCCCCGTGGGCGAGGTAGGAGAGGACCGCGGGGGGGGGGGAGAAGCCCCCGCCGCTGGG
>R21__coassemble_1017_pt1 | contig 20429 bp, 16 predicted proteins | sample R21__metabat2_low_PE_053 | metagenome-assembled genome bin R21 | reverse complement strand
TACGATGAGGAAGTCGGTTCCATGAACATCATGTTCAAGATCGACGGCGAGATCTACACCGCTCCCTGCGACGGCACCGTCCTTCCGGGCGTCACCCGTCGTTCCATCATCGAACTCTGCAAGGACTGGGTTACACCGTCCATGAAGAGCATGTCGCCATCGCCGACATCATGCAGGCCGCCAAAGACGGCAAGCTGGAAGAGGTCTTCGGCTGCGGTACCGCCGCTGTCGTCTCTCCGGTCAAGGAGCTCAAGTGGAAGGACGAAGTCGCTTACATCGGCGACGGCAAGATCGGCGAGCTCACCCAGAAGCTGTATGACACCCTGACCGGCATCCAGTGGGGCAAGATCGAAGACACCAAGGGCTGGATCGTCCCCGTTTGCTGAGCTTTTCAGCAAGTGTCAAAAAATTGCGGAAAACGCACCCCTTTTTGTAGCTTATTTATATTGACGAAAAGTTGCGTTTAAGGCATAATATTTGTGGTTTAAGGCAGTCCGGATCTTTCTGCTTTCCGGACTGTCTTTTTTCATGAAAAAACACAGGTAACTACAGGGAGGCTACCATGAAAAAAGTAGCAGTCATCATGGGCTCTGACTCGGACCTTCCCATTGTGGAGAAGGGCATTGAAGTCCTGAAGAAATTCGACGTTCCGACGGAAGTCCATGTCTATTCCGCTCACCGGACCCCGGTCGAGTGTGCAGAGTTTACCCGCGCCGCCCGTGACAACGGGTTCGGTGTCATCATTGCAGCCGCCGGTATGGCCGCGCACCTTGCCGGTGCCATCGCCGCCAATACCACACTGCCCGTCATCGGCATCCCGTGCAAGGGTCCGAACTTCGACGGCATGGACGCGCTGCTCTCCACCGTCCAGATGCCCTCTGGCATCCCGGTCGCCACTGTTGCAGTGAACGGTGCGAAGAATGCCGCGCTCCTTGCGTGTCAGATCCTTGCGGTGGAAGATAAAGAACTGCAGGCAAAACTGGATAATGACAGACAGTCCTCGGCAGAAACCGTTCTGCAGAAGGACCAGACTGTTTCAGGCAAATACAGCTCCTAACGGGGCTGCTTTTGCATTTTTTAAACCAAAATCATTCGGGAGGAAAGCAACTATGCTCAATTCGAAATCGGACGCTTACGCGGCAGCCGGAGTCGACATCACCGCCGGTTACAAGGCAGTGGAACTCATGAAAACGCACATCGCCAGAACGGTCACGGACGGAGTCCTTTCCGGCATCGGAGGGTTCGGCGGACTCTTCGAACTCGACCTCGAAGGCATTGAAAAACCGGTCCTCTGCTCCGGTACCGACGGCGTCGGCACCAAGCTGAAGATCGCATTCCTGATGGACAAGCATGACACTGTTGGCATCGACTGTGTCGCCATGTGTGTCAACGACATCATCTGTGTCGGGGCGAAGCCTCTGGTCTTCCTTGACTACATCGCCTGCGGCAAGAACGTTCCGGAGCGCATCGCCGAGATCGTATCCGGTGTCGCTGAGGGCTGTGTCCAGTCCGGCGCGGCTCTGTCCGGCGGCGAAACAGCTGAGATGCCCGGCTTCTATCCGGAAGACGAGTACGACCTGGCCGGTTTCGCGGTAGGCGTCGTCGACAAGGACAAGATCCTCGACAACACCACCATGCAGGAAGGCGACGTCATCATCGGTCTTCCGTCCAGCGGTGTCCACTCCAACGGTTTCTCGCTGGTCCGTAAGGTTTTCGACGTTGAGTCTGCAGACCTCAAAACTCCGCTCGACGAGCTGAACGGCAAGAGCCTCGGCGAAGCCCTTCTCGAGCCGACGAAGATCTACGTAAAGCCGATTCTCGCGCTTCTCGAAGAAGTCCACGTCTCCGCCATCAGCCACATCACCGGCGGCGGTTTCTATGAGAACATCCCGCGGTCCATCCCGGACGGCTACAAGGCGGTCATCAATAAGGCTGCCGTGAAGGTGCTTCCCATCTTCAAGCTGCTCCAGGAGCGCGGCAACATTTCCGAGCATGACATGTTCAACACCTACAACATGGGTGTTGGTATGTCCGTCGTCGTCCCGAAGGATGAAGCCGACAAGGCACTCAAGATCCTCCACGCAAACGGCGAAGACGCGTACGTCATTGGCTACATCGCCAAAGGTGAGGAGAAGATCGAATTATGCTGAAGGCGAACATAGCGGTCTTCGTCTCCGGCGGAGGCACGAACCTCCAGGCACTCATCGACGCGCAGAAGAGCGGTGTCATTTCGAGCGGTGAGATCAAAGTCGTCGTCTCGAGCCAGAAGGACGCCTATGCGCTGACCCGCGCTGCCAATGCCGGCATCCCCGGTGTGGCGGTCGTCAAGAAAGAGTGCGGCAGTCAGGAAGCCTATGAAGAGGCCCTCATGAAGGTCCTCAAAGAGTACGACATCGACATGATCGTCCTCGCGGGCTACCTCAGCATCCTGTCCGGGAACTTCACGAGCCAGTGGCCGAACCGGATCATCAACGTCCACCCGGCGCTCATCCCGAGCTTCTGCGGCAAGGGCTACTACGGCCTGAAAGTCCACGAGGAAGCCCTGAAGTACGGCGTCAAGGTGAGCGGCGCCACCGTCCACTTCGTCAACGAGGTGCCGGACGGGGGACAGATCATTTACCAGAAAGCAGTCGAAGTACAGGACGGCGATACACCGGAAGTACTTCAGAGACGCATCATGGAGCAGGCAGAGTGGATCCTCCTCCCGAGAGCCACTGAGAAAGTCTGCGCTGATATCGTAAAGGAGAGAGCAGAATGAACATCTACGACAAGAAAACGATGGGTGAGACCATCAAAGGCAATGAGTATGTCGGCCGCGGCATCGTCATCGGTATGACCGAGGACGCGAAGAAAGCTGCCATCGCATACTTCATCATGGGCCGTTCCGAGAACAGCCGCAACCGTGTCTTCCGGGAAGAGGCAGACTCCGAAGTCGTCATCTACCCGTTCGACGAGTCCAAAGTCGAAGACCCGAGCCTCATCATCTACTCTCCGATCAAGAAGTTCGAGAACAAGACCATCGTCACCAACGGCGACCAGACCCAGACCATCTACGAGTTCCTGCAGGAGGGCAAGTGCTTCCACAGAGCGCTGAACACCCGCTGCTTCGAGCCGGACGGCCCGAACTGGACGCCCCGCATCTCCGGTATCATCTACCACGACGGTTCCGACTTCGACTACCAGATGAGCATCCTCAAGTCCGGGGACGCCGCCGGTACCGTCTGCAACCGGTTCCTGTTCTCCTACAAACCCGTCGCCGGCCTTGGCCACTTCCTCCACACCTATGTGGAGAACGGCGACCCCATCCCGACCTTCCAGGGCGAACCTGAGAGAGTCTCCATTCCGAATGACATCGACGAGTTCTTCAACGACATCTGGGAGAACCTCGACGAGAACAATAAGATCTCGCTGTACGTCCGGTACATCGACCTTGCCACCGGTGAGGAAGAGAACCGCCTCGTCAACAAGAACCAGTAAGGAGTGTGCGTCATGAAAGAATTCGAACTCAAATACGGTTGTAACCCGAACCAGAAACCGTCGAAGATCTACATGAAAGACGGTTCCGACCTGCCGATCACCATCCTGAACGGCCGTCCCGGTTACATCAACTTCCTCGATGCCTTCAACTCCTGGCAGCTGGTCAAGGAGATCAAAGAGGCCACCGGCATGCCGGCCGCAACATCCTTCAAGCACGTCAGCCCGACGTCCGCCGCAGTTGGCGTCCCGATGAGCGACGCTCTGAAGAAAGCCTGCTTCGTCGACGACATTGAAGGCCTTGACGACAGCGCCATCGCGACGGCTTACGCCCGCGCCCGTGGCACGGACAGAATGTGTTCCTTCGGTGACTGGATCGCCCTCTCCGACGTCTGCGACGTCACCACCGCGAAGCTCATCAAGCGCGAAGTGTCCGACGGCATCATCGCTCCCGGTTACGAGCCGGAAGCCCTCGAGATCCTGAAGGGCAAGAAGAAGGGCAACTACAACGTCGTCCAGATCGACCCGAACTACGTTCCGAACCCGCAGGAGACCAAAGACGTCTATGGCGTCACTTTCGAGCAGGGGAGAAACAACTTCAAGGTCACGGACGAGACCTTCGCGAACATCGTTACTGCAAAGAAAGAGCTGCCGGCCGAGGCCAAGCGCGACCTGACCATCGCTCTTCTCACTCTGAAATACACGCAGTCCAACTCCGTCTGCTACGTCGTGGACGGCCAGGCCATCGGTGTCGGTGCCGGACAGCAGTCCCGGATCCACTGCACCCGCCTTGCCGGCGACAAAGCCGACCACTGGCTCCTCCGCCAGACCGAGCAGGTCCTGAACCTCCCGTTCAAAGACACTGTCGGCCGTCCGGAGAGAGACAACGCCATCGACATCTACCTGTCCGAGGACTATGAAGACGTCATCGGCGATGGAAAATGGGAAGCTCTGTTCACCGAACAGCCGGCTCCGTTCCTCCGCAAAGACCAGAGAGCGTACCTTGCGACCGTCACCGGTGTCTCCATCGGTTCTGACGCGTTCTTCCCGTTCTCTGACAACATCGAGCGCGCCTACAAGTCCGGCGTCTCCTACGTCGCACAGCCCGGCGGCTCCGTCCGCGATGACCTCGTCATCAAAGCCTGCGACGACATGGGCATGGTCATGGCCTTCACCGGCCTCCGCCTCTTCCATCATTAAGGAGGTACCGCGATGAAATTAATGGTCGTTGGTGGCGGCGGAAGAGAGCATGCCATCATCAAGAAACTCAATGAAAACAAGGACGTGGAAGTCATCTACGCGCTGCCCGGTAACGGTGGTATGGCAGATGACGCGGTGTGCACCGGCATTGGCGCCACCGACATTCCCGCTATTGTGAAGTTCGGCAAAGAGAACGCCATCGACTTCGCCGTTGTGGCGATGGACGACCCGCTCGTTCTCGGTTGTGTCGACGAACTGGAAGCCATCGGCATCCCGTGCTTCGGCCCGGAAGCGAAGGCGGCCATCATCGAAGGTTCCAAGATCTTCTCGAAGAACCTCATGAAGAAGTACAACATCCCGACCGCTGCCTACGAAGTCTTTGAAGACTGCGACGCGGCGCTCGAGTACCTGAAAGACGCACCCATCCCGACGGTCATCAAGGCCGACGGCCTGGCCCTCGGCAAAGGCGTCATCATCGCGCAGACGAGGGAAGAGGCGATGGACGCCGTCAAGGAAATGATGCTCGACGGCAAGTTCGGCGCCTCCGGCTCCAAGGTCGTCATCGAAGAGTTCCTGACCGGTCCCGAAGTCTCGGTCCTGAGCTTCACGGACGGCAAGACGGTTGTCCCGATGGTCTCTTCCATGGACCACAAGAAAGCCCTCGACAATGACGAAGGCCTCAACACCGGTGGCATGGGCACCATCGCGCCGAACCCGTACTACACGGAGGACATAGCGAAAGAGTGCATGGAGACCATCTTCCTGCCGACCATGAACGCCATGAACGCCGAAGGCCGCACCTTCAAGGGCTGCCTGTACTTCGGCCTCATGCTCACCGAGAACGGCCCGAAGGTCATCGAATACAACTGCCGCTTCGGCGACCCGGAAGCACAGGTCGTCCTGCCGCTTCTGAAGTCCGACCTTCTGACCATCATGAAGGCCTGCCGCTATGAGACCCTCGCGGACACCGAAGTCGAGTTTGCTGATGAGTCCGCCTGCTGTGTCATCATGGCCAGCGCCGGCTATCCCGTCTCCTACGAGAAGGGCTTCGAAATGACCCTTCCCGCCGACAAGACCGGCATCTTCGTCGCCGGCGCCAAGCTGGAAGACGGCAAGCTCCTCACCAACGGCGGCCGCGTTCTCGGCGTCACCAGAACAGCTCCGACTCTCAAAGAAGCAATCGACAAGGCTTATGCAGCCACTGAGCAGATTCATTTTGAAAATGCTTACATGCGTAAGGACATCGGCCAGAGAGCTTTGAAGGCACTTTAATTTGAAATAACCAATAGGGAGGACCACAAGTGGTTTACCGAATTTTTGTTGAGAAAAAAGAAGGACTTGCCTATGAGTCCTATTCGCTGAAGCGGGACGTCAACCGCCTCCTCGGCATCAAGGGCGTCACGGATGTCCGCATCCTGAACCGCTACGACGCGGAGAACCTGCCGAAAGAGACCTTCGACTTCGCCTGCAAGACCATCTTCGCCGAGCCGCAGATCGACAACCTCTACGAGGAAGTCCCGGAAGGCGCGGACCGTGTCTTCGCCGTCGAGTACCTGCCGGGTCAGTTCGACCAGCGGGCGAACTCCGCGGAGGAGTGCATCCAGCTCGCGTTCAAGGGCGACCGCCCGAGCATCCGCTCCGCGAAGGTCTACCTGCTCTCCGGCGACATCACCGATGAGGAACTCGCCGAGATCAAGAAGTACGTCATCAACCCCGTCGAAGCCCGTGAGGCGTCCATGGAGCTGCCGGAGACCCTGGCTATGAAGATGGACCTTCCGGAGACCGTTGAGACCATTGACGGGTTCATCGCCAAAGACAGGGAAGAGCTGGCGGCCATGGTCAAAGACCTGGGTCTTGCCATGGACCTCGATGACATCGCGTTCTGCCAGGAGTACTTCCAGTCTGAGGACCGCAACCCGACTATCACCGAGATCCGTATGATCGACACCTACTGGTCCGACCACTGCCGTCATACGACGTTCCTTACCACCATCGACAAGGTCACCTTCGAGGACCGGTTCCTCCAGGAGGCCTATGACAAATACCTTGCGGACCGCGAGAGCATCGGCCGTACGAAGCCCGTGAACCTCATGGACATCGGTACGCTGGCCGCGAAAGTCCTCCGCAAGCAGGGCAAGCTCGAGAAGCTCGACGAGTCCGAGGAGATCAACGCCTGTACCGTCAAGATGACCATCAACCACGATGGCAAGGACGAGGACTGGCTGCTCCTCTTCAAGAACGAGACCCATAACCACCCGACGGAGATCGAACCCTTCGGTGGAGCTGCCACCTGCATCGGCGGTGCCATCCGCGACCCGCTGTCCGGCCGTTCCTACGTGTACGCCGCCATGCGTGTCACCGGTGCCGCAGACCCGCTGAAGTCCTTCTCCGAGACCATGGAAGGCAAGCTGCCCCAGCGTAAGCTCGTCACCACGGCTGCCAACGGCTACAGCTCCTACGGCAACCAGATCGGCCTTGCCACCGGCATCGTCGACGAACTCTACCACGACGGTTATGCCGCGAAGCGTATGGAGATCGGCGCGGTCATCGCTGCTGCTCCTGCCGAGAACGTCAGACGTGAGCGTCCCGACCCGGGCGATGTAGTCATCCTCCTCGGCGGACGTACCGGCCGTGACGGCATCGGCGGCGCCACCGGCTCCTCCAAGTCTCACACCCTCCAGTCCCTCGACACCTGCGGTGCCGAAGTCCAGAAGGGTAACGCTCCCGAAGAGCGCAAACTCCAGAGACTGTTCCGCAACCCCGAAGCGTCCAGACTCATCAAGCGCTGCAACGACTTCGGTGCAGGTGGTGTCTCCGTCGCCATCGGCGAACTTGCCGACGGTCTGGAGATCGACCTCGACAAGGTCCCGAAGAAGTACGAAGGCCTGGACGGCACCGAGCTCGCTATCTCCGAGTCTCAGGAGCGTATGGCCGTCGTCGTCGAGCCCAAAGATGTGGCTCGCTTCCAGGAACTGGCTGCCGAGGAGAACCTCGAGTCCACGGTCGTTGCCACCGTTACGGAGAACCCGTACCTGACCATGCACTGGAAGGGCAACACCATCGTCAACGTCTCCCGCGAGTTCCTGAACTCCAACGGCGCGGAGAAACACATCACCATCGAAACTCCGAAACAGCAGCCCTTCGCACGCAAGGTGGAAGGCAGCTTCACGGACAACTATAAAGCCCTTGTCGAGGACCTTAACGTCTGCTCCAGACGCGGCCTCTCCGAGCGCTTCGACTCCACCATCGGCGCAGGCACCGTCCTCATGCCCTTCGGTGGCGCCACCCAGACCACTCCCATCCAGGCGATGGTCAACAAAGTCTCCGTCGAGCACGGTGACACCAAGACCGTTTCCTTCATGGCGTGGGGCTACAACCCGTATGTCTTCGAGAAGGACCAGTTCCACGGCGCGTACCTGTCGGTCGTTGAGTCTGTCGCAAAGCTCATCGCCGCCGGTGCCACCTTCGAAGATGTCTACCTGACCTTCCAGGAGTACTTCCTGCACCCGGGCACCGACCCGAAACGCTGGGGCCAGCCGGCTGCCGCGCTTCTCGGTGCGTACAAGGCGCAGATGGACCTCGGCATCGCCGCCATCGGTGGTAAGGACTCCATGTCCGGTACCTTCGAAGACCTCGATGTCCCGCCGACCCTGTGCTCCTTCGCGGTCACGACCGACGACATCGACGACGTCATCACCAATGAGTTCAAGGCGCCGAACCACAAGGTCGTCATCCTCGAACCCGAGTACGATGAGTACGGTGTCCCGACCTCCGAGAGCCTTCTGAAGCTCTTCGACAAGGTCGCGAAACTCAACAAAGAGGGGAAAGTCCTCTCCGCATACACCCCGACCTACGGCGGTATCGCCGAGGCAGTCTACAAGATGGCCATCGGTAACAAGATCGGCTTCCGCTATGGCACCTGCTGGACGCCCGAAGAACTCTTCGGCTACAAGTATGGTTCCTTCATCGTCGAGCTCCCGCTGGACGCGGAACTGCCCGAGGGTGCCAGATATCTTGGTAAGACCATCGACTGGTTCGACTTCGTCCTTGACGATGAACTCGTCTGCGGCAGAGACCTTCAGAAGGCCTATGAAGACAAGCTCGAGAGCGTCTTCCACTGCAACATCGAGACGTCCGACGAAGAGGTCCCGACCTTCACTTACACCGTCGACACGGACTACAAGGCAGAGAAGACTGTCGCCAAGCCGAAGGTCCTCATCCCGGTCTTCCCGGGCACGAACTGCGAATATGACACCGCGAAAGCCTTCGAGCGAGCCGGTGCCGAAGCAGTCGTTTACGTCATCAACAACCTCTCCAGCGAGGCCATCGACAAGTCCGCGAAGGACATCGCGAAACTCATCGGCGAGAGCCAGATCGTCTTCATCCCCGGCGGTTTCTCCGGCGGCGACGAGCCCGACGGCTCCGCGAAGTTCATCGCCTCCTTCTTCCGCAACCCGGAGATCAAGGATGCGGTCACTGACCTCCTCGAGAACCGGGACGGCCTCATGGGCGGTATCTGCAACGGCTTCCAGGCCCTCATCAAACTGGGCCTCGTCCCGTACGGCAAGATCACCGACCCGGATGAGAACGCTCCGACCCTGACCTTCAACACCATCTCCCGCCACCAGAGCAAGATCGCCCGCGTGAGACTGGATTCCAACAAATCGCCGTGGCTCAAGTATGCCAATGTCGGCGAGGTCTACAGTGTCCCGATCTCCCACGGTGAGGGCCGCATCTTCGCGTCCGAAGAGCAGCTTCTCAAACTGGCGGAGAACGGCCAGATCCTGACCCAGTACGTCGGTCTCGACGGCAAGCCCACCATGGACATTGCCGCCAACATCAACGGCTCCGTCTTCGCGGTCGAAGGCCTGCTGTCCCCGGACGGCCACGTCTTCGGCAAGATGGGCCATGCCGAGCGCATTGGCGATGGACTCTACAAAAACGTACCCGGAGAATACGACATGAAGCTCTTCGAGAGCGCAGTCGCTTATTTTAAAGGAGAATGAGACCATGGAAGAACGTAAATTTTACGAACTGCACGTGGCGGGCCTGACCCGTCAGCTGCCCCTCTGCGAGGTCAACCCGCACCTGGACATTGCCGGCTTTGTCATCTTTGGCGATGTAGAGATGACGGTCAACGCCACCGCCGAACTTCTGAAGAAGTGCCCGGACTTTGACTACATCGTGACCGCGGAGGCCAAGGGCATCCCGCTCGCTTACGAGTTCGCCCGGCAGTCCGGCAAACCGTATTACGTCGCCCGGAAAGCACTGAAGCTCTACATGACCGACCCCATCGACATCGAGGTCAAGAGCATCACGACCATGCACGTCCAGCACCTGTACCTGGATGGGGCAGAGGCCGCCCAGCTCAAGGGCAAGAAGGTCCTCGTCGTCGACGACGTCATTTCCACCGGTGAGAGCCTCAAGGCACTCGAGACCCTGCTCGAGAACACCGGCTGCGAGATCGTCGGCCGCGCCGCCATCCTCGCCGAGGGTGACGCCGCCCACAGAGACGACATCATCTTCCTGGAAGAGCTTCCGCTGTTTGAGAAGTAAATCGCCTTTGGATTATTTGGAGAAAATGATTGAAAAGGAGAATGTAAAATGGCCGAGACCAAGACTGTCAAACAACCCAAACTGTTCGACAAGATCGACGCGAAAGTCGAGGGGAGAGAAGGCCTGAAGACCGTCTGGCAGGCTGGTAAATTCAGCCTCTTCAGCATCGTTGCGATGCTGATCCAGACCACCCTTCAGCTCATCCTGCCGCTCATCTTTGACCGGATGGCGACCCCGCTTCCCGGATGGCTTTCCTGGATCATCAACCCCGGCACCCTGAGCCCGGAACAGCAGGCGATCTACGTTGTCGCCGGCGTCGTGACCTGGGGCTATCTGCTGCCGTTCTTCCTGTCGAACTACACGGCGAACATCGTCACGTACATCCTCAACAAGAAGTACACCTTCAAGTCGAGCGCACCGCGCTGGCACTTCGTGCTCTATTTCATCCTGATGACTCTCGTCATCGTGTTCAGCACCTGGCTCCAGGGCGTCTGCTTCGGATGGCTCGGACACTTCAGTCTGCCGGAGTGGCTGAACCGCGTACTGGTCATGGCACCTGCCGGACTGCTGCAGTTCATCGCCTTCTTCGTCATCCAGAAGGTCCTGCTTCCGGAAGACCCGGCGCTGGCGGGTAAAAATACTGTCGAATAAATCGCCGACTTTAGCGCATAAATCCGTTAAAATCCCCTATTTACGAATAGGGGATTTTTTTATATAATATTGCGGAACTATCTTAAGTAAGGAGAACTGCAACATGATCACAGACATCATGAAAGCCATCGCCGCCGCGGACCCGGAAGTGGGCGCGGGCATCCTCAAGGAGTATGAAAGACAGCGTGGCAACATCGAACTGATCGCCTCTGAAAACATCGTTTCCGAGCCCGTCATCCTGACCATGGGCACGGTCCTCACCAATAAATATGCCGAAGGTTATTCGGGCAAGCGTTACTACGGCGGCTGCGAAGTCGTCGACGAGCTCGAGACCCTCGCCATCGAGAGAGCCAAGAAGCTCTTCGGCTGCGACTATGCCAACGTCCAGCCCCATTCCGGCGCGCAGGCCAACATGGCGGTCACCATGGCCATCTGCGAGCCCGGCGACAAGATCCTCGGCATGTCTCTGGACGCCGGCGGTCACCTGACCCACGGTTCTCCCGTCAACTTCTCCGGCCTCTTCTACAACATCATTCCTTACGGTGTTGACGACGAAGGCTACATCGACTACGACGCTCTGGAAGAGCTCGCCGTCAAAGAGCAGCCGAAGATGATCATCGCCGGAGCCTCCGCGTACCCGCGCATCATCGACTTCAAGCGTTTCCGCGAGATCGCCGACAAGTGCGGTGCCGTCCTCTGGGTCGACATGGCTCACATTGCCGGTCTCGTCGCAGCGGGCCTCCATCCGAGTCCCATTCCTTATGCAGACGTCGTCACGACCACCACGCACAAGACCCTTCGCGGTCCCCGCGGCGGTATGATCCTCTGCAACAAGGAAGCCAACGAGAAGTACAACTTCAACAAGGCCATCTTCCCGGGCTGCCAGGGCGGTCCTCTGGAGCATGTCATCGCTTCCAAGGCGGTCTGCTTCGGTGAAGCTCTGAAACCCGAGTTCAAAGAGTACCAGGCACAGATCGTCAAGAACACCGCGGCTCTGGCCGACGCCATGCTCGAGAAGGGCTTCAAGCTCGTCTCCGGCGGCACGGACAACCACCTCATGCTCGTCGACCTGACGAACATCGAAGGCCTTACCGGTAAAGAGTTCCAGATCAACGCCGACAAGGTCCACATCACCATCAACAAGAACGCCATCCCGAACGACCCGCGTTCTCCCTTCGTCACCTCCGGTGTCCGCATCGGTACCGCCGCTGTCACGTCCCGCGGTTTCGTCGAAGAGGACATGAAGGTCATCGCGGACTGCCTCTGGGACATCGCGACCAACTTCGAAGCGACTGCCGAGTCCGTCTGCGAGCGCGTCGCCGCCCTCGTCGCCAAATACCCGATCTACGACTAATACATTCCGGTCCCGCCTTTCCGGCGGGACTTTTTTACAGGAGCAAGACTTTGGAACTTTACATCATGAGACATGGCCAGACGGCCGACAACAAGAAACACCTGCTGCAGGGTCGGAAGAACATCCCGCTTTCTGAAGAAGGCATCGAGCAGGCCATGAAGGCGAAGGTCGAGATCGACGCCGAAGGCATCGTCTTCGACCGGGTCTGCGCGTCCCCGCTCAAGCGGGCGATGCAGACCGCGTCCATCATCACAGGCGTCCCGGAAGAGGACATCGAGCCCGTGCAGGACATCATCGAATATGACTTCGGACCGCTCGAAGGCAAGCGCGTCGAGGACCTCGGTCCGAACATGCGCGCGTTCTTCATGGACCCCGAGGCGTACATCGCCCCGGAGGGTGCCGAGACGTATGACGAGATGTTCGAGAGGGTAGAGGGGTACCTGAAACGCATGGAGAAAGAGGACCCGGACGAGAAGATCCTGGTCGTGGCCCACGGCGGAACTCTCCACGCGATGTACCAGCTTCTGAACGGAGGTCCCATGAAAGAGATGTGGGCGACCACCATCGGAAACTGCGGTTATTTCATCGCCTCCGTGGTGGATGGGAAGCTGTCTGTCGTGTCCACACACTTCAAAGAGGAAAATAAAACTTTACCCTTAGACAGCTTTCTGAAAAAGTGACAAATTGATACATTCCATTCATAAAATTTTCACAAAATTGCCGTTTACCCATTGCGAAATGAAGGAAACCTATATATAATAGATTTTGACTTTATAGGTAGTTCTGCGCCTTTCGGTGGAAAACTGCCACACACGAACAAACAATTTGTATAAGGAGACGTGAGAAGATGAAGAATATGAAACGACTCATCGCCGCTCTCATGGCAGCCGTCATCATTGCCACTCTTTCCGGCATTTCGGCCTTTGCCACAAAGACCTATCCCGGTGTCGAAGACGCTTCCGACCTGGGTGTCAGCACGTACCTGTGCTTTGGCGACTCCATCGCCACGGGTTACCTTTCTGAGCAGTCCGGCGAAGACTTCCAGCACATCAACATCGCCCAGACGCTGAGAGACGGTGAGACCACCACCAACGCGTACCCGACGATGATTGCCGATGCGCTTGGCCTCGATGTTCGCGACAACCCCTTCGGGTATTTCGGGAACAGCAACACTCAGAAAAACAACGACGCATGGTCCTGGAAAAAAGGCCATTACGCGTTCTACAACTATGCCAGAGACGGTCTGACCTCCCATGAGTTCCGACTTCTCCTCGACCCGTCCTACTACAATCAGATGACGGCAGAAGAGAAGGACATCTCTGACAACATCATCATTGACGGTGACTTCACCAAACGTGGTAAGTCCGGTTTCAAGATGATGCAGGCTCACATCCATCAGGACCTCGCTCAGGCCGACGTCATTACCGCATGGTTCGGTTCCAATGACCTCCTGTTCTATGTCCTCCAGAAGACTCTGGCGGTCGTCAATGACCACACCATCACCGACGCGGCCAATGCGGCTCTTTCCGTCGTTGGTATGGCCGGCGCTCTGGACGCTGTCATCAACGCTGCCGCTCTCGTCGGCAAGCTGCCCCTTGTTCTTGCGACCATGCTCACTCAGTCCAACAAGGCCAACGCTGCTTTCGCAGAAAACTGGGATGCTTTCATGGAGATCGTCATGAGAGAGAAGAAACCGACCGCGAAAGTTTATGTCGGTGACATCTACAACTCCAACTACGGTCTGAAATTCACCAGCACCGACCAGTTCCGTTTCGGCCAGCTGCTGAGCTTCTCCGCAAACGAGATCAACAACGTCATCCGGAACACTTCCAAGTACAGAAGCCAGTACACGGTGGTCCACACCGCCGGTGTCGAACCTCTTCTTCCGGACTGGATGCCGCTTGACCAGTGGCAGCAGGCTCTGGACGAAGGTTACTTCTACACCATGTTCATGGCCACTGCGCATCCGCAGAGAGAAGGCCAGATCTACCTTGCCAACGAATTCGTCAAGGCGATCAAGAGCAACTATCGTTCCTGAATAAACACAACACACATAAAACAAGAATTATAGAAAAGGACGTAATTACCATGACAAGAACAAGAAGCACAAAACTCATCGCCGTTCTGCTGTCGCTCATCATGATGCTTGGCGCTACTTCCATCGGACTGCTGTCCTTCGCTGTCGGGGAAGACGAAACGACCACTGCTGCAGAAGAAAATGTGGTCCTTCCTCAGGAGAGCCTCGATTCCATCGAGAACCTCAACATCAAGAACTACATGCATTTCGGTGACTCCATGTCCACCGGTTACATGCTCGGTGCCACCCAGGCGGAAGTCGACGCGTTCGCAGTCAACATCGACGGCGACTTCAACATGTCCTTCCCGAAGGGCAACATCACGACCACGACTCATGACTGGTCGTTCCCGTACACCTACGGTTCTTACCCGAGTCTCATCGCCGAAGCCTTTGGCCTCGACAACAGCCACTGGTACTCCTTCGCCCGCGAAGGTCTGACCACCAACGATGTCCACCGCATCCTCGACCCGTCCTACTACAACCGTATGGACGACCAGTCCAGGAGAAACTCTGACCAGGCGTTCAACACGCTGTTCGGTTCTGCCGCTCAGGGCCAGCAGGAACTTGCCAACATGCAGGCTCTCGCTCAGCAGATGCTCCCGAAAGCAGACCTCATCACCATCGGTATGGGTCCGAACGACATCATTTTCTCCCCGCTGTTCGACGTGCTCTTCGTTCTGAAGGCAGCGGCCACCGGTAACACTCTGTATGCGCAGCTCGTTGGTAACGCACTCAGAACCGTCACCGCTTCCATCAGCGACTTCAACGTTGCCGCCGCTTACTCCACCGTCATCGGTGTCGCCGAAGTCATCGGCGCTCTGCCGGAAGTCATGTCCGCTCTGATGCTCTCCATCGTCCGCGGTTACATGGCCGTCCAGCAGAACTGGGAAGGCGTCGTCAACTACATCCGTCAGTACAACCAGCACGCAGCCATCGTCTGCGTTGGTGGTTACAACGCGACCAAGGACCTTCAGTTCTCTGACATCGACATGGTCCGCATTGGTAAAGGCATGGGCATCTTCACGACCATCATGAACCTTTACTGGGCGAACACCTGCCCGCTGCGCGATCAGTACTACTTCGTCGACATCCGTAACGTCGACCTGCCGCCGTGGCCGACCATGGTCGAATGGCCCGGTAAGATCGCCGCCGGTCAGTTCTTCGGTTACTTCATGAGCTGCTCGCACCCGTCCTATAAAGGCCACCAGCAGATCGCCGATGCCATCCTGGACGCTCTGTTCCAGGAGGAAGGCACCAACACTCTGCCGGTCTCCAGCCTCATCTAAGGCAACTCAGAACAAACAAGAGCCTCTCATTTCAGGGAGGCTCTTTTCTTTTGCGAACGGCAAAGTCTGCTTAATGAATTATTCATATAGATATTATAATATATAATACGATTTTTCTGAGGAAAGGAGGGACCGCGCATGGCTCTGTACCAGGCGACCACACAGCAGGTCGAAGAACTGACCAAGACCACGGGGACCGGGTACCCGAGCATCGACCGGCCCTGGCTTTCGTATTACAGCAAAGAGGCCATTGAGGACCCGCTTCCGAACATGTCCCTCTTTGAGTACCTCTACGAAAACAACAAGTACAACTTAGACTCGGATGCCCTCAACTACATGGGGCACAAGATCTCCTACCGGGAGCTCTTCAAACGCATCGACGAGGCCGCGAAGGCGTTCCTTGCACAGGGCGTCAGGGAAGGGGACATCGTCTCCATCCTGACCGTCGCCAGCGTGCCCTGCGTCGTCTGCTACTACGCGCTCAACAAGATCGGCGCGGTCGTCGACTACATCAACGTCCTGTCCACCGCGAAGGACCTCGTCAAGTTCTTCCGGGCGAACAAGACCCGTATCGTCGTCTCCGCCGACATCTTCATGAACAAGACTCTCTTAGCAGCCAAGGCGATGGGCGTCGAGCACGTCATAGTCTTCAGCATGGAAGATGACCTTCCGTTTTTCAAGAAGGTCGGAACGCTCTTCCAGAGCAATTCTCCCGTGGACGAGAGTTACCTGTCGGACCCGGTGGTGATGACCTGGGACAAGTTCATCGCCTCGGGAGCACGGGTGCCGGACATCACTTACAAGAAGGACCCGGACGCGCCGGCGCTGCTCGCGCACACCGGTGGTACGACCGGCTTCCCGAAGTCCGTCATGCTGAGCGACAACGCGCTCAATGCGGTCGCGTTCCAGTACCATTACATCTTCCACCTCGACAAGAAGGAACCGGTGTTTCTGAACCTCGTGGTGCCGTTTGTCGTGTACGGATCGCTCATCAACATGCACATGCCGCTCACCATGAGCGCTACGGTCGTCCTCATCCCGAACTTTGACCCGGAGGACTGGCCGGAATATTTCAACAAGTATAAGCCGAACTACATTACCGCTATCCCGGGCTATATCGCGCCCATGCTGCACAACCCGCGCATGCGCAACGTCAACCTCGAAGGCCTCAAGGTCATCGCGGTCGGTGGTGAAGGCGCCGGTAACGCGCTGGAAGTGGACCTGAACCGATTCCTGAAGCGCCACGGATGCAACGCGAAGCTCCTCAAGGGTTACGGTATGACCGAGCTTGCCGCGTCCGTCTGCACGGGCTTTGACAACATCAACGCCCTCGGCTCCGTCGGTGTGCCGCTGCCCCGTAACAAAGTGCAGATCGTCGACCCGGAGTCCGGCCTCGAATGCAAGTATAACGAAGTCGGGGAGATCTGTCTCCAGGGTCCCAGCCAGATGCTCGGCTACATGAATGACCCGGACGAGATGAACTCCATCTTCCGAAAACATACCGACGGGACGTACTGGATCCATACCGGTGACCTCGGTTACATGAACCGCAGAGGCCTTCTGTACATCGTCGGGCGCATCAAGCGCGTCATCCTGACCCAGTACAAGGGCGTCGCGTACCGCGTGTACCCGAACGTCGTCGAGGAGATCCTGACCGCGCACCCGGCCGTCCGGGAAGCCTGTGTCGTCAAACTGCATGACGACCGGCGGGGAAGGACCAAGGCCTATATTGCTCTCAACGACCACAACCGCGTCGATGAGGAAGAGCTCGAACGGGAACTCCGCAGTTACTGTGACACCGAGATGGCCGAGTACATGAGACCGTTCCTCTACGAGTTCCGCGGCAGCCTGCCGCTGACCCCGGCGGGGAAGGTGGACTACAAACTACTCGAGATCCAGACCGCAGGACAGCGGTAAATTCAGCGGTAAATTGTGAACAAACCACACGACTGGCGAGGAAGGCCTGAAAGATTGTGAAAGTTTTTTCATAGTGCTTTCGGCAAAGTGCTACACACCACATTTTGTGGTCGAAAACCGCTTGTTTACGTGAATTACGACAAATATTCATAAATTCTTCATAAACTTACACAAGAAAGCAGTCCGAAAGGGCTGCTTTTTCGTCGCTTTGACAGTTCATATTTGTTCACAAACGTGTTAATATTCTAGTCACAAAAGTGAATTCGGGGCAAATCGCCTCGGTCACTAATATTCAGCAAATATCAATAAGCTTTTGAAACACCTATGGAGGATTACGAACTATGAGTGAAGCAATCAACAGAACGGGTTACCCGTCGATCGACAAACCCTGGAATCGATACTTCAACACCATCGACGGCGGCAACACTGTCGAAGTTCCGACTGAAACCATTTATAACTATCTGAAGAAGTGCAACGCGGACAACCTGGACGGTTATGCCCTCGACTTCTTTGGTCATAAGATCACTTACGGCGAGCTGTTCGACCGTGTCGAGAAAGTCGCTGTTTCCATGAGAGAACTGGGCATCCAGGAAGATGAGATCATCTCCATCATCTCGGTCAACGCAGTCGAGCCCTATGAGCTCATGTACGCTGCCAACCGCGCAGGTGCTGTCTTTGACTTCATCTCCTGCCTGGCAGACCACAAGGCTCTCGTCCATTACTTCCAGGACAACGAGTCCAAGAAGGTCTTCGTTCTCGACCTGTTCGCCGAGAAGGTCATGAAGGCTGCCAAAGAGGCCGGCTTCGCCGACAAGATCGTCGTCTTCGACCTTGCGGACGAAATGCCTGCCATCACCAAGATCGGCTACAAGCTGAAGACCCGCAAGCAGGACAAGTCCTTCTACAACGACCCGATGGTCATGAAGTACAAAGACTTCAAGGCTCTGTCCGACGGCAAAGCTCCGCTGGACTTCGAGAAAGACGCTTCCAAACCGGCTGCGCTTGCTCACACCGGCGGTACCACCGGCTTCCCGAAGGCTGTCCTTCTGAAGGACGTCTCCTTCAACGGCGTTGCCTGTGTCTACAACCACTATCAGCCCCTTCACAAGGGTCTGTCCTACTGCATCAACACCGTACCTCCGATCGTTGTGTACGGTTACTCCGTCGGCATGCACATGCCCATGTGCTGCAAGGCCACCCAGGCCATCATGCCGAAGTTCGAGCCGGAAAAATGGCCCGAGTTCATCAAGAAGTACAAGCCCGCTTACATCGTCGCTGTTCCGGCATTCCTCATCCCGATGCTCGAGAACCCGAAGATGGAAGGCCTCGACATGTCCGACCTCACCATCCTTGGTGTCGGCGGCGACGGCTGCACCAACGCGTTCGAAGCGGACGTCAACGAGTTCATCAAGGCTCACGGCTGTAAGACCGAAGTCGTCAAGGGCTACGGCATGACTGAAGTCGGCGCTTCCGCCTGCACCACTTATCCGAGTGGCTACGCGAAGGGCGACTATCCCGTCAACGCACTTGGTTCCGTCGGTTTCCCGCACCCGGTCAACGAGTTCATCATCTGGGACAACGAGAACAACTGCGAATGCAAGTACGACGAGATCGGTGAGATCTGCATGCACTGCGCCACCGAAATGGTCGCTTACAAAGACCAGCCCGAAGAGACCGCCAACATCCATAAGGTCCACCCGGACGGCAAGTCCTGGATCCACACCGGCGACCTCGGTTACTTCAACGAAGACGGCCTTCTGTTCATCTCCGGCCGTATGAAGCGCATCATCCTGACCGTTCAGGACAACATCGGCTACAAAGTGTTCCCGATCGTTCCCGAAGAGGCTCTGTCGATGCACCCCGCCATCCAGGACGTCTGTGTCGTCGCGATGAGCAACGACAAGGACAACCGTCTGAAGGCGTTCGTCTCCCTGAAGGAAGACAACAACCTCGACCAGGAGACCGTCGAGAAAGAGCTTCGTGAGATCGCTAAGAACGAGCTCAACGGCTACGAGTGCCCGTACCTCTACGAGTTCCGCGCCACTCTGCCGCTGACCCCTGCCGGCAAGGTCGACTACAAGACTCTCGAAAAACAGGCGTAAGGCTTTTGCACTACCGCACAAACAGGAGCCATGTCACTATCCCAGTGACATGGCTCTTTTCTTATCTCTGAATTGACGCCCTTCGGGCTTGAGTGCCACAGTTCTTCGGTGCTGTCAAGGGCGCACACGTGCGCCGCAATCTGTGCGGCAAGGCCCTGTGACAGCACCTCTGCCCTGCGGCATGGGGCAGACAACAGGCGAAAGGGGCGCTCTGCGCCTTTCCGCCTGCGAGAACATTCATTATCTGCTTCCAGCAGGTCAGCTGTTTCATGAAATCGGTCAGTTTGGTGTAATCATGTGCTTTTTGACCGATTATGAATCATGCCTTTTTGAAAAGTCGGTCAGTGTGGAGCAGATATCGGCTTCCGAACCGACTTGTAAGATATGCTTCTGATTAAAATCGGTCTGGAAGCTTAATTCAAACTATTTGTACCGATTATCCATCCTCAAAGCAGTACATGTGTACATCAGGACTGAGCTCGAGTCCTGTGATCTGGGGGCTTCATAAAGTATAATCGGTCGGAGAATCGTTATTTCTGTCTTTCGACCGATTAATTCTATTCCCACAACATCTGAGTCGGTCATTGCGCGGGGAATATGCGCATCCTTACCGACTTTATAAATTTCCATACTCGATAATCGGTTAGAATGGAGTCATGGTAACCTTTCTAACCGATTTTTACATGAACTTTAAAGGTTTTCAGTCAAATCTCTTCAAAATCGCTAGTGCTTGGCCAGCGAGAAAGCCGAAACGGGCAGGGGTCCGGGGAAGGGGAAGGTGGCTTTCTCCTTCGCTCTTTGGCTTCCCAGTC
>R21__coassemble_965_pt1 | contig 21073 bp, 14 predicted proteins | sample R21__metabat2_low_PE_053 | metagenome-assembled genome bin R21 | reverse complement strand
TCTAATCAATCAAAACATTCCAACAACTAGTTGTGCACTACACGGTGGCTGTGTTTTGTGTTTTTTAGACTTAATCATACCATACCAAGAACTACGAGGGGACTACAACGATGCCGACTCTCGTGATTTCAAGTCTTTATCATACCATACCAAGAACTACGAGGACATATGACTCGGTTTTGATGCTTGGATCTATATTCAAAATGCCAGGTTAAAATGCAAAAGAGAGGGAATCAACCTCTGAAAACATACCATACCAAGGGTTCTCAGGGGACTACAGCAATCAGTAGGTCGCAGGTTTGATTCCCATCAATATTATATCATGAAATACGAACGAAAGGAACAAACTTTCGGCAAAGTGAATGGATAAGAGCGCTGTTGTCCAATCTGTTGGACAGATTAATCCTGACTAACAGACAAAAGACACCTGAGCCTTGCGACTCAGGTGTCTTTCAATTATTCTTCGTAGGCGATGTCCCGGACGGTCAGTTCCTTGCCCTGGATGATCTCCTTGTCGGTGTCCCCGCATTCGGGGCATTTGTCATCGGTCTTGGTCGGGTCATACATGTTCCCGCAACCGCGACAAAAAGCTTCCGCTTCCAGATAGTTGATATCGAGGATGGAACCTTCGAGCCGGGTGCCTTCACAGACTTCGTCGTAGTACATACGTACGTATTTCGGAATGACACCGGTCAGCGCGCCGACGTTCAGCGTGACGCGTTTGACCTGCTGGATGCCCCGCTGGGCAGCCGCCTGGTCAGTCGTGCCGACGAAGTGCTGAACGATCGTCAGTTCATGCATCGGGAGTTTCCTTTCCAAGGCGTTCTTTGACACTGGTCTTGGCAATGTTGACGCCTCTCTTGGCAACATTCTTGACGAGACGGCCGTACCACTGTTTCATGTCGGTCGCGGACGGTGTGTCGTCCACACGGGTGAGCTTGATGGCGTCGAACTCGCAGCGATGGATGCAGACACCGCAACCGATGCACTTATCCATATCGACAACAGAGCGTCCACAGTGCAGGCAGCGTCCGGACTCGGCGGCGATCTGCTCTTCGGTCAGGCCTTCGCGCAGGTCGTTCCAGGTCTGGATGGCCTTGGCGTGGTCGACTTCCGGAGCAAACTGACGCGGGGTCAGGTCGATGCGGTTGAGATTCATCTGTACGCGGTCGAGTTTGATGGACTTGTACTCATAGTTTCTGCCGTTGGTCAGGTGACGTCCGGTCAGGTAACGGAAGATGGAGTGAGCGCCTTCCTTACCGGCTGCGATCGCATCGATGGCAAAGCGCGGTCCGGTGACAACGTCGCCGCCGGCGAAGATGTCTTCGTCCGCGGTCTGGAAGGACAGTTCCTTGACGACCGCTGCGTTGCCGCGACCGGTCTCGACTTTGGTGCCTTCCAGCAGGCCGCCCCAGTCGATGCGCTGGCCGATCGCCAGGATGATGGTCTGAGCGTCGACCTTCTCGGTGACGGACTCATCGTAAGCCGGGTTGAACTTGCCGTTCTCGTCGATGACGGATGTGCATTTCTTGAAGGTGATGCCGGTGGCTTCTTTGCCATCGTTCTCGATGACCATGGGGCCCCAGCCGTTGTGGATGGTGATGCCTTCGTCTTTGGCTTCGATTTGCTCGTCTGCTGCGGCGGGCATCTCTTCTTTGGACTCGAGGCAGTACAGTTTGACAGATTTCGCGCCTTTGCGGACAGCCGTGCGGGCGACATCGATGGCAACGTTACCGCCGCCGACGACGATGACATCGCCTTTGGTCCCGGTCTCTTTGCCGGCATTGGCAAGGGACAGGTAGTCGACACCGTTCATGACGTTCGGCAGTTCTTCGCCGGCGATGCCGAGGGACGAACCCTTCTGCGCGCCGATGGCCAGGTAGAACGCCTTGTAGCCTTCTTCACGAAGCTGCTGGATGGTGATGTCTTTGCCGACTTCGACACCGCATTTGAACTCGATGCCCATCTCTTTGAACACTTCGATCTCGGAGGCGATGACTTCCTTCTCCAGACGGAACGCGGGGATGCCGTACTCGAGCATGCCGCCGGGTTTCTCAGCTTTTTCAAAGACCGTGACCTGGAAGCCTTCAACCCGCAGATAGTATGCGGCGGTCAGACCGGCGGGGCCGGCACCGATGATGGCGACCTTCTCGTCGTAGTTGTCCTTGATGGCGGGGATGAACCGCTGACCGGCAACGTTCTCTTTTTCGGCGATGAACATCTTGATGGCGTCGATCGCGAGAGACTGGTCGAGGGTGTTTCTCGTACACGCGGACTCACAGGGATGCGGGCAGATCTTGCCGCAGATGGCGGGCAGGGGGTTGTCCTTCTTGATGAGTTCGAGGGCTTCCATGAACTTGCCTTCGGCAGCTTTCTGGATGTAACCCTGGACCGCGACATGGGCGGGGCAGGCGACGATACAGGGAGCCGTACCGTCTTTGGCGACCATGTGACGTTCGTTGATGAAGTTCTCGTGAAGGTCTTCCTTCTTCATGCGGTGGTCTTTGGCGGTCTTCCAGTAGGGCTGCTGCTGAGCGTCCGTCTTGCCGAGCAGGTTCGTGCCGAGCGTGATGGCGTTGACCGGGCAGATTTTGACGCATTCGCCGCAGGCGACGCAGTTGTCCTCGTCGATCTTCGCGCGGAAGTTCGAGTGGGACATGGGGTTCGCGTCGAGACGGTTGATCTGGCGAAGGCCCGCACAGGAGCATCCGCAGCAGTTGCAGATGAAGGTCGTGTAGTCCTGACCTTCGACCTGGAACGCGCAGTGGACCAGACCGGCTTCTTCGACTTCTTTCAGTTTGGCAATGGCCTCTTCCTTGGTGAGATAATGACCACGGCCGGTACGGACGTAGTAGTCTGCCGTTTCATCGAACTGCATGCAGGTGTCTTTATACGGATGGTCGCAGCCAACGCCGGTCAGTCGTCCGGCGGTACGGCAGGCGCAGTCCGCGATGGAATAACGTTCCGCATTGTTGATGAAGGTAAGGATGTCTTCATACTGCAGGATCTTCTGTTCCGCATTGATTTCGTTCATGATGGGGGTGACCTTCATAAGGCCGCCGCCCTGGACGTCCGCAAAACGGAGCAGAGGGCCCAGCTCGCGGTCGAGGGCCGCGCGGAAATGCTTTGCGACTTCCGGATTCTGGATGGTGTCGGGGTCCGTCATGACGAACTCATAGAATCCGGGGATGAACGGGGGAACGTGGTAGAAGAATTTCCCGTCTTTCGTGGCGTGCTCGAAGAGCAGGCCTTTCTGGGACATGTGCTTCAGCATCGGTGCGGCTTTTTCCACAGAGATGCCTGCAGACTTCGCGACTTCTTCGACGGAAGTCGGTTTGTTTTTGACGTGGAGTCCCAGAAGAGCTTCTTCTTCCGGTACCAGCAGTTTGAACATTTTTGTGAAATTACTGTTTTCGCCAATGGGACCGAGGAACAGTCCGCCAACCATTGACATGTGGGTCGCATATTTGGCCCAACCGGTTTTCGCAATACCCCAGGGCATGTTGTCTTTATCCGGCATACTTGATCTCCTTTCAATAATCATAAATACCTAAACTGAATCGCCAAGAATCCCAAACTATTCTTGGACATGTCCAACTTTATGTTAAAACTGTAACAACCAGATGTCAAGATAAAAACTTGGACATGTCCAAATTGCAAGTGTAGAAAAACTGTGCTAAAATTAGTGCATTATGACAAAGAATCTACGCGAAACGATCTTCCGGGAGTCCGTCCGGCTCTGGGCAGAAAAGGGTTATGAAAACGTAAGTATGCGAGATATTGCTGCTGCCTGCAACATTGGCACCGGCAATCTTACCTATTACTTCCCGAAGAAAGACGACATCCTCATGTATTATCATGACAAGGTCATGGATCACGCCGAGGACATGATCGCTGAGATGGGCGATGAACTGTCCGGGCTCTCCGGGTACTTCGCGGTGGAATATATGTTTATGTATTACATCGTGTTCTTTGTCAATGAGCTGTATAAGCAGGTCATCAACGTACCGGCTTTGCGCAGGCGGTATTATGCTCAGCACCACAAGCTGTACAAGCAGTTCACCGGAAAAGAGCTGAGCCGGGCCGACTGGGCGGCTACGGTCGCTATGTGCAACATGGAGTTTGGCCTGACCGATGTTGACCTTCTTGAGGGAGAGTTCGACACCTGCATGGAGAAGATCCTCGAGACCCGGTTCATCATGGATAAACGGAAACCGGCTGGCTGGAAAGAAGAATTGAAAAAGGGTATGGCACTTGGCAACGACCTTGTGACACAGATTGAAAAAGACCCGCCGGTCATCAGCTGAACATAACAAAAAAACACCTGAGTCGTTCGACTCAGGTGTTTCGTTTTTTCTGTGGGACAGGATGGGCGATTTACTCGTTCATCTTGTCGAGTGCTTCCTGGGACATGAGGCCCTTGGAAGCTTTGTTCGGATCGAACTCTTTCTTGCCGATGGTGCCCTTCAGGACGAAGAGGGTGGCGACGGTCAGAAGGATGGCGATCGGAAGGCTGAACCAGACATTCTGGATGTAACCCGCAATGATGAAGGAAACGAACGAGATGCCGGCAACGGTCAGCGCGTAGGGCAGCTGGGTGTTGACGTGGTTCAGGTGGTCGGACTCCGCACCGGCCGAGGACATGATGGTCGTATCGGAGATGGGGGAGCAGTGGTCACCGCAGACGGCGCCGGCCAGACAGGCGGAGATGCCCATGATGAACAGCGGGTTCGTCGGGTCGTGGAAGACCGTGGTGACGATGGGGATGAGGATACCGAACGTACCCCAGGACGTACCGGTCGCGAACGCGATGAAGACGGCGACCAGGAAGATGATGGCGGGCAGCAGGGACTGCAGGCCGGCGGCAACGCCGCTCATGGCGCCTTCGACGAACGCGGAAGCGTTCAGGATCTCTTCGCCGGTGGTGAGGTTCTTCAGGGAAGTGGCAAGGGTCAGGATGATGATGGGGGCGATCATGGCGATGAAGCCTTCGGGAACGCTCTTCATGGCATCCTTGAATGTGATGAGTTTTCTGCAGATGAGATAGATGATGGTGAACACCAGAGCGATGATGGCACCCCACGGAAGGGCGACAGTGGCGTCGGTGTCAGAGAACGCAGTGACGAAGTCCACACCGTCGAAGAAACCGCCGACGTAGATCATCGCGAATGCGCAGCAGAAGATGAGGACGATGACCGGAAGGACGAGGTCCATGATCTTCGATCTTTCGTTGAACTTGACTTCGACACTCTCGGCACGTTCGCCTTCGGTGAAGAGGTCGTTTTTGTTGATGGCGTTCCACTCATGGCGTCTCATCGGACCGTAGTCGAACTTCATCAGGCAGATCGCGATGATGAAGACGAGAGACAGCAGGGAGTAGAAGTTGTAGGGGATGGCCATGATGAAGAGCTTGATGCCCGACATACCGGCGGTCTCCGGGTCGACGGAGCCGGAAACGGCAGCCGCCCAGGAGGAGATGGGTGCGATCATGCAGATGGGCGCCGCGGTGGCGTCGATGAGGTAGGCAAGTTTCGCACGGGAGACTTTATGAGAGTCTGTGACGGGACGCATGACAGCGCCGACGGTCAGGCAGTTGAAGTAGTCATCGATGAAGATGAGTACGCCAAGAGCGAAGGTGGCGAGCATGGCGCCGACTCTCGTTTTGATGTGTTCCTGTGCCCAGCGGCCGAATGCGGCGGAACCGCCCGACTTGTTGAGCAGGGAGACGATGATGCCGAGGAAGACCAGGAACAGGAAGATACCTGCCGTGCCGGAGACCGCGGAGATCATCGCGTCGTTGATCAGGTAGTCCATGGTGGCGGCGGGGCTGAACTTGGCAGCGAGCAGCGCACCGACGAGGGTACCGATCAGCAGGGACGAATAGACTTCTTTTGTGATAAGGGCGAGGCCGATGGCGACGACCGGCGGGAACAGAGCCCACAGGGTGCCGGAAGCGGCGGTGGCGGGGGCCATGACTGCGCAGATGATGGCAAAGAGCACCACGAAGCAGATGGCTCCGATCTGGATCCCGTTCAGTTTGAATTTCTTCTTTTGAGCGGGTTCCTTGGCGGGTGACGGTTCCGGAGTCGGCTGCGTCGAAGTCGAGCCGATGTTGACCTTCACCGAGACTTTCTGACTCATAAAGATACCTCCAATAGCTTTCTCAAAACTATAAGTATGACTTTATTATTTTAGCACATCAAAGTATTTGCTTACAATAGCTGAGGAAAATTACTGTTTTCCGGTGGAACCGAAGCCGCCGCGGTCTTCTCCCTCGAGGTGATCGACTTCCTCGAAATCGATCTGCGGCTGGTTCGCCATGATCCGGAACTGACAGATGCGGTCGCCCACATGGATCTCCGTGTCGCGCATCGCCAGAACGGGCATGAACCACTGGTCGTTGTCTCCGCAGTAGGAGGCGTCGATGACACCCATCGAGTTGACCTGCAGTACCCCGAAGTTCTTGAAGGTCGAGGAGCGGGGGACGACGTGGGCCTCATAGCCTTCCGGCAGCTGCATGGCAACGCCGAGGGGCACGAGTTTGAACTCGCCCTGCTTCAGGGTGATGTCCTCCGCGGCACGCAGGTCGATCCAGTCGGATTTCTCGTCGATGTACCGCAGTTTCTCGATCTTGTCCGTAAAGTATTTGATGCGGATGGTCTCACTCATTTATAAAACTCCTTTCAGGTAGAGTCCTCTCGTGAATTCGGTTTCTGCCGGCGCGCCGGTCTCATAGGCCTGCAGGATGTCCGCGACTTCCTCCGCCGTCTCGGTCGTGAACCAGTAGAGGTGGAAGAGGTCCCGGGGCAGGTCTCTGCTGTCCGCGAGGTACAGCGGCCGGGAGTTCAGCAGTTCAAACGCGTCGCCGTTCTTCGCGACGGGGAAGCGGATGCCTTTCCGGTCCGTCAGTTCGGGGAGCGTCTCCGGTTCCGCAAAGTCCTTCGGGGAGAGCCCGTCGGGAGCGTTGCGGGTCAGCATGAGGGGCGAGCGCCCGTAGACGAGGAGCCCGTCTCCCTGTGGCGATGTACCCTTTCTCCGCAGAACGTCCATCTGCCGGAAGGTCATCTCCTGAGACAGCACGAGGCGGTGCGCACCCAGCCGTTCGTATTCGGAGCGGGCGATGTGGTTGAACACGTTCGTCGTGAAGCTTCCGACCACCGGAAGGCCGGCGTTCTTTGCCAGCTCCACGCTGTCCAGCGTGGCGGCGAGAGCAAAGGCGGCGCCATGGGCTTTGGCTTCGATCAGTTGTTTCTTGTATGATCCGGTGTGCTCATAAAGTCCGCGGGGGACTTCCACACCGAAGCAGGTATGCGGTTCTCTCAGCCGGTCAAAAAGGTCCGGAACAGTGTCGAGGGGGAGGACCCAGGCAAGGTCGTCCGGTGTCCCGTTCTCCGCGGGCAGCTGGTCCGCGGCACTCAGGCGGGCGAACCGCCGGATGCCTGCCGGGAGAGCGCTCGTCTCCGTTTCCGTTGTTGCCGACGCGCTCTTCCAAACGTTCTCGGCCGCGTCCCGGTCAAAGGTCTTCTGCCCGGATTTCGCGATGGCTCCGGTCAGTTCGTCCAGCGCTTTGCGTCGCAGTTTGTTGATGACGGAGACCGGGATGTTGATGTTCTCATCCAGGTGGATGTTGATGTCGTTTTCGGCAGCCGAGAAGCCGGTGCCGCCGGTCTTCTGGAGCTGTGCCAGAACTTTGTCCGCTCCGGTCGCCACGTTCTGCGCGGCCTGGACTTCGTACTCGCCGGCGGTGTCGACGGAGACCGTCTGCACCGTTCCGTCCGCGGGGTCTTCCCATGTGGCCGTCAGCCGCAGCGGTTCGCCGAGCCGGGCGGTGAAGTCGAGGGAGACCGGGGTCGACCGGGTCTCTCGGACGTAGAGCTGTTCAAGGTCTTTCAGGATGGGGGTCGCGGCGACGACATCATCTTTCCGGCGGGTGCCGAACATGTCGTGGCCGAGCTGCCCTCTCAGGTACCCGTCCGTATGTCCCGAACGGGAGAAGACGGCGTCGAGGTCCCGGAGCAGTTTCTCATCGCGGATGCCGTCCACCGCGTTTCGGCAGGCCGTGACCGCGGCGGCCACATACTCCGGTCGCTTCATCCGGCCTTCGATCTTGAAGGACAGGACCCCGGCCTCGTAAAGGTCCGGGATGGCTTCGACCGCGGAGAGGTCCCGCAGGGACAGGGCGTGGTCGGAGCAGCGCCCGCCCTCAGCGGCAAAACGCAGGCGGCAGGGCTGGGCACAGAGCCCGCGGTTGCCACTGCGGCCGCCCATGGTGGCGCTGAGGTAACACTGGCCGGAGACGCACATGCAAAGCGCGCCGTGGATGAACATCTCGAGTTCGAGGCCGGTGTCCAGCGTCGCTTCCCGGATGGCGAGGATCTCCTCAAAGGACAGCTCCCGGGGCAGGACCGCACGGGTGAACCCGAGGTCTGCGAGGGCGCGGAACCCTTCCGGTGTCATGACCGCCATCTGGGTGGAGGCATGGAGCTCCATGCCGGGGGCAGCGGCGTGGACCAGAGCGGCAACGCCCAGGTCCTGTACGATGAGCGCGTCGACTCCGAGGGAACATGCGTCTCTGATGAGGTCCATCGCCAAAGGGAGTTCCTCGTCCGAGACCAGCGTGTTCAGGGTCAGATGCACCTTGACGCCCCGTACATGGCAGTATTCGATTGCTTCCGCCAGCTCCTCTTCGGAGAAGTTTCTGGCGTTCCTTCGGGCATTGAAGTGGCCGGCGCCCAGATAGACGGCGTCGGCACCACATTCCACAGCAGCCCGCAGAGCGTCCATGCTCCCCGCGGGAGCCAGGACTTCAGGCCCTCTGTTCATATTCGTTTGGCTCCTTTACAGGAATCTCCTTCAAAAGGGTTTGGTTTTCGCGTTCTTCAGTTCTCTCTGCAGACGTTCGACGTCCCGGCGGGCCACTTCCGCTTCCATCTTGTAACGGGCGGAGTCCTCCAGGTACTCTTTGATCTGACCGCGAAGGTTGTCGGCAGCTTCCGACTCTTTGGCGGCTTTGTCCGCATAGTCGAGGGCGGCGAGGATGGCAGCCTGTGTCATGGACAGACGGCGATTGGCGCCGACGATCTCGGTGATGTCCTTGTCCAGCGTCTCGGCAAGGGCTTCGACGTATGCCGGGTCTTCCTCGGTGAGGATGGTGTATTCGCTGCCGGCAATATGGATGACAACGTTTTTCTTTTCCATGATGATGCTCCTGTTCGTGTGTGTGAAAATTGCGTTCGTGATACGCTTTTCAGTATAACATAGCCACGATTTGAAAAAAAGTATATAATAGAGGAAATCCATCAGAAACGACCCGGAGGAAGAGATATGAAACAGAAGATCGGCTTCATCTTCGCAGATGAAATGGAGTTCCAGCCCTTCAGCGAGATCGCCCTCGAAAACGGCGGCTCCTGGCTCTCGAAACGTCCCATGAACACCATCCGCTATGAAACAGACGACACGGAGATCATCGCTGTGGAATGCGGCATCGGAAAAGTCAACGCGGCCTTCGCCGCCACGGTCCTCATCCTGGACCACCAGGTGGACTGCGTCCTGAATGCCGGCCTGTCCGGCGCCATCCAGCACCTTCACAAGGGCGATGTGGTGGCAGGCACTTCGTACATCGAGTGCGATTTCGACCTCTCCGCCTTCGGTTATCCCCTCGGGGAAAAGCCCGGAAACGTGCGATACCACGCGGCTTCTGACAAACTGCTCGAAGCGGCGAAGAGCATCGACGGTGTCCTGACGGCCCGCCTCGGCACCGGCGACTTCTTCCTGGCAGACCCTGTCAAAAAGCAGGAGTACAAGGAGGCCTTCGACATCGAAGCCTTCGACATGGAGACGGCCGCCATCGCGAGCGTCTGCGACCGGCTCGAGACCCCGTTTTTGTCCATTCGGAAGATCTCGGACGACGCCGATGACAGCGCCACCGGGTCCTACCGGGAACTGAATGACCTCGCGGAAAAAGCACTTTCCGAAGTGCTGCTTCAGCTGGTCAAAGCACTGGGGTAAGTCGCCAAAGCAAATGCCTAAATTGCAAAACTGCAAAATCCCGTCTGAGCGGTTCTGTCAAACCGAACAGGCGGGGCCTTTTTCTTTGTGCAATGTGCTGTGGCACACTGTGGAGTATTTGTGACATTCTGACGAATTTCCAACGGGCAGTATGGTTAGACCAAGGTAACTCGAGCAACTTGTTATATAATATCCATGTTAGAGTAATAGGCGGGAACCGTTCTGGTCTGACCAGTATAGAGAGTCCCGTCAGGTTAGGGAGGTATATTATGAAACTTATGCTCAAAAACGTTCTCATCGTTGACGGCAGTGGCTGGTTCCCCTTCTGGGGTGACGTCGTCTGTGAGGATGGCGTTGTCACGTACATCGCCCACGGAGAGAACACCATCATGGATCAGGAAGCATCCATGGACAAGATCGTCGATTACAAGGAAGGCGACTACACGCTGGCGCAGGGCTGGAAAGCCTATCTGGTCCCCGGTATCGATGCTCCTATGGACATGGCCAAGTTCGAGAAACAGCTCGAGAAGATCATCGCCGACGAAAAGGCCGGCAAGCCGATCGAAAAGTCTGTCCGTGAAATGACCGGCTTCGGCTATGACAAGATCGAGTTCCTGAAAGTCGGCAGCCCCGCCACCTTCATGCTTGTGGACCGCAAACCGGTCAGCAAGATCCTGGCGGCCTACGTTGACGGCAAAGAACTGTAAGGGAAGGGAGAACGAATATGGCAAACCTGAAGACCAAGAAATATTTCTATACTCCGCAGGAAGCCCTCGGCGGCCGAATCGGAGACCATAGCAAACATCAGTTCGGTAACTACGGTACCGACAATCCGAGACCCAAACTCATGAAGGCGGCTCACATCCCGACCGACCGTATGTTCAAGAAACTCGACGGCCGTGCACCGGACTACTATGGTCTGGCGCCCGTTGTCGATGAAGACGGCGCCGAGATCATGCTCGCCATGGGTCTCCGCAAACCGAAGACCTTTGAAGAAATCCAGAAACTGACCGGTTTCGACAAGGACTACCTCAACTACAAACTCGAAGAGCTCGGTTACTACGGCGTCGTCGAGTGGGACTGGGAAAACCCCCAGAAAGTCAAGAAGTACTCCGTCAAGAACTTCGTTCCCGGCAGTGCTGAGATCCTGAACGAGCATCCCGAATGGTATGAAGATCATCCGGAATTCGCTGAGATGTTCGAACTGTCCACTTACCTCCCGTTCGAAGGTTTCGGCCCCGTGGGTCTGACCCAGATGATCCCGGAAGGCGGCGCAGGCTCGGGTATGCACGTCATCCCCGTCGAGAAAGCCATCGAGTCTGAAAACAAGTCCGTCGACATCGAGCACATTTCCTACTGGATCGAGAAATACGACGGTCACTATGGCGTCGGCCCCTGCACCTGCCGTCTTGAACGCGCAGAGCGCGGCGTCGGCTGCACCGACGACCCGAACCACTGGTGCATCTCCATGGGCGACTTCGCAGACTACTGCTGCGAGTCCAAGACCTCCGGTTCGCACCACATCACCAAAGAAGAAGTTTACCGCATCCTGAACGAGGCCGAGAAGAACGGTTTCGTCCATCAGGTCACCAACGTCGACGGCAAAGACAAGATCTTCGCCATCTGCAACTGCGACGTCAAGATCTGTAACGCCATGCGTACCGCGATGCTGTTCAACACCCCGAACATGGAAGCTTCCGCTTACCGTGCAAAGGTCGACCCGAACAACTGCGTCGCCTGCGGCCGCTGCGTCCAGTACTGCCCCGCCGGTGCTGTCCGTCTCGGTCAGAAACTGAAATGCAAAGACGGTTCCGAGCAGACCTACGACTTCCGCGAGAATCCCGCAGAGCACATCTGGCTCAAGAACCGCTGGAATGCAGACTACAGAGACACCAACCGTGAGGAAACTTACGAGACCGGTACCGCTCCCTGTAAGTCCGCCTGCCCGGCTCACATCGCCATTCAGGGTTACCTGCAGATGGCCAAGGAAGGCCGCTATGACGAGGCTCTCGAGCTCATCAAGAGAGAGAACCCGTTCCCGGCAGTCTGCGGTCGTGTCTGTAACCGCAAGTGCGAAGAAGCCTGTACCCGCGGCACCATCGACGAAGCCGTCGCCATCGATGAAGTCAAGAAGTTCATCGCTCAGCGTGACCTCTTCGAAGAGACCCGCTTCATCCCCGAAGTCGTCCTGACTTCCAACCAGTACACCGAATGGGGCGAGAAGATCGCGATCATCGGTGCCGGTCCTGCCGGTCTGTCCGCTGCCAACTACCTGGCCACCAAGGGTTACAAACCCACCGTCTTCGAGAAACATGACGAACCCGGCGGTATGATGGTCTACGGTATCCCGTCCTACAAACTTCAGAAGGACGTTGTTGCTGCTGAAATCGACGTCATCCGTGAACTCGGTGTCGAGATCCGCTGCGGCGTCGAAGTCGGTAAGGATGTCACCATCCAGGAACTGAGAGATCAGGGCTACAAGGCGTTCTACATCGCCATCGGCTGCCAGGGCTCCCGTAAAGCCGGCGTCGAAGGTGAAGATGCTGAAGGCGTCATCTCCGCAGTTGACCACCTTTACAATGTCCATGCTCTTGGCGACAAGATGAAAGTCGGCAAGAAGGTCGTCGTTGTCGGCGGCGGTAACGTTGCGGTCGACGCAGCCCGTACCTCTGCAAGACTTGGCGGCGAAGACGTCCAGATGTTCTGCCTCGAGTCCCGCGAGACCATGCCTGCTTCCGACGAAGAAGTCGAAGAGACCCTCGCTGAGAACATCGCCATCAACAATGGCTGGGGCCCGAAGGAATTCCTCAAGGACAAGAACGGCAAAGTCACCGGCGTCGTCTTCAAGAAGTGCCTCTCCGTCTTCGACGAGAACCACAAGTTCGCTCCGAAGTATGACGAGAACGACACCATCACGGTCGAAGCCGATTATGTCATCACCTCCATCGGTCAGTGCATCGACTGGGGCGGCCTGCTGGACGGCGAAGACATGGAATTCGTCCACGGCAACTATCCGAAGGCTGATCCGTTCACCTATCAGACTTCCGTACCCGACATCTTCGTCGGCGGTGACGTCTACCACGGTCCGTCCTTCGTTGTCAACGCCATCGGCGAAGGCCATGAAGCGGCTGAATCCCTCCACCGTTTCGTCCGCCCGACCTGTGACTCCCTGACCCTCGGTCGTGAGCACAGACACTTCTTCGAGTTCGATAAGAACAACATCGCTGTTGATTCCTATGACAACTCCAAGAGACAGAAACCCGCCCTTGTTTCCGGCGTTGACACGGCCAAGACCTTCGAAGAGTACAAACAGAGCTTCACCGAAGAGCAGGTCAAGATCGAGACCTCCCGCTGCCTTTCCTGCGGTGCCTCTGTCGTCGACCCGACCGCCTGCATCGGCTGCGGTATCTGCACCACGAAGTGCTCCTTCGACGCCATCCATCTTGAGCGTACGCATCCGAACGCATCGAACATGGTCCCGTCCGAAGACCGTATCAAAGAGCTGGCCAAGTACCTGCCGAAGCGTGTTACCAAGATCGCCACTCGCGCGGTCAAGGACGCTGTCGCAAAGGTCACCGACCGGTAAGTTTCCTGAACTGACACAATAAAAGACCCCTGAGAACGGGAAACGTTCTCAGGGGTTTTCTTTATGATTGGAAGATCCCGGTCAGATCTGGCACCAGTCGCCGCGGCCGAGCAGGGCTGCGGTACAGGGACCGACGGTGACCTTGCGGCCTTCCTGGAAACCGACGTTCATGACGGGAGTCACATCGCCCAGTTCTTCGGGAAGCCAGTAGTCGATGGGGTGGGGGTTGCGGTTCGCGATGACGACCAGTGCATCGCCCACAGGAGAGAGGACCGGATGGGTCTCGTTCATACGGGCGTAGCAGACACAGCCGGAGGCCCCGGAGATGGGGATGAACTGACCGGTCTTGATGACGGGGCACGTCTTTCGCAGGAACCCGAGCCAGGTGTACCAGGCGCTGAGGTTCGTGTCGATGTGGTTCCAGGGGAAACCCTTGCGGTTGAAGGGGTCCTTGTAACCCTGCATGCCGGCTTCGTCTCCGTAGTAGATGGAGGGGATGCCGGGGAGCGTGAACTGGATGGTGGCGGCGATCTTCTCGAGCTTGACGCCCAGTTCATACTGCGCGGTCGACAGCGCGTGGGTGGACTGCCATTCCCGGTCTTTCCCGGTGCAGTCCTCGCCGGCGAGGCGGGTGATGATCCGCTCGGTGTCGTGGGTCCCCAGCATGTTCATGAGGATGTCGACGATCTCCTTCGGATAGTTCTCCGTGATGGAGAGGATCTTGTCGAGGAAGAATGCCGCGTCGTTGTCCGCCACGAAGTCGATGATGGCGTTCGCGAAGGGATAGTTCATGACGCTGTCGAGCTCATGTCCGAGGAGGTACTTCCGGCGCTGACTGTAAGCGACCTTGTTGGACGCGTCTTCCCAGACTTCGCCGAGGACGATGGCGTCCTTCTTGGTGGCTCTCGCCCGGGTGTGAATGGCTTCGATGAACTCGTCGGGCAGTTCGTCCGCGACGTCCAGCCGCCAGCCGTCTGCGCCGAGTTTCAGCCATTTTTCGATGATGCCGCCCTCTCCGGTGATGTACTCCATGTACTGGGGGTTCGTCTCGTTGACGTTCGGCAGGATGTCGAAGCCCCACCAGGAGTCGTAGTGGTCCGGCCACTCGGAGAAGTTGTACCAGGGATAGTAGGGAGACTCTTTCGAGTTGTAAGCGCCGAGGGTCTTGTACCGTCCCTTTTTATTGAAGTAGACGCTGTCATCGCCGGTGTGGCTGAAGACGCCGTCCAGAATGATCTTGATGCCAAACTTGTGGGCCTGGATGCAGAGTTCGCGGAAATCTTCCTCCGTGCCCAGCAGCGGGTCGATCTTCGAGTAGTCCGCCGTGCTGTACCGGTGGTTCGTATGGGACTCGAAGATGGGGTTCAGGTAAATGACCGTGACCCCGAGGTTCCGAATGTACGGCAGCTTCCGCTCGATGCCTTTGAGGTCTCCGCAGAAGTAGTCGTTGTTCCAGACCCGTCCGTGTTCATCGGGACGCCAGCGGGGCTCGGAGAACCAGCTCACGAGGTCCCGGTCCGAAGGTACATGGTACTTCGGGATGCGGGAGTTGAAGAACCGGTCGGGGAAGATCTGGTACATGGTGGCGCCTTTCAGGCTGTCCGGCGTCCGGTACCCTTTCTCGTAAACGGTCAGCTGCCAGTACGAGGGGTCGATGCGGATGTAGCCGTTCGAGAAGGCTCCTTTGTACACCTGCTCCTGAGACCAGGGCGTGTTGTACTCGAAATAGTACCAGTAGAGACCCGGCTCGTCCAGGGAAAGAGTGAGCTCCCACCAGCGGTTGCCATCCTCATAGGAGTTGGTCCCCACCAGTTCGTAAGCCGTCTCTTCTCCGGTCGAGTCCTCCGTAACGAGCATACGGGCGCTGTAACAGACAGCACCCGAGTCGTAGGGGAGCAGGAGGCGAACGGTCATTTCCTGACCGGCCTCCAGAGCTCCATATATGCTCTTGTGTTTGGGGTCTCTCGAATTGTAGATCATTTATCTCATCGGCTTGCAGTGCCAGATATCGCGGGCATAGTCCTCGATGGCGCGGTCGGCGGAAAACTTGCCGGCACCGGCGACGTTCATGAGGGACATGCGGTTCCAGGTCTCCTTGTCGGCATAGGCCTCGACCATTTCCTGACGGACTCTGTGGTAGTCCGCATAGTCGGCGAGGACCATGTACGGGTCGTGGTGGATCATGTTGGCGGACAGTTCGGGGAACTGGTTGCCGTTGACACCACGGTTGATGAACTCGATGACGTTCTTGATGTCGTCGTTGTTCATGAAGTACTGGCTCGGCTCATAGCGCGGCTGCAGGGTGGCGACCTCGTCGGAAGTCATACCGAAGATGAAGATGTTGTCTTCACCGACCTGCTCGAAGATCTCGACATTGGCGCCGTCCATGGTGCCGAGGGTGACAGCACCGTTGATCATGAGCTTCATGTTACCGGTACCGGAGGCCTCGGTGCCTGCCAGGGAGATCTGCTCGGAGATGTCGGCGGCGGGCATGAGGTGTTCTGCCATGGAGACACAGTAGTCTTCGATGTAGATGACCTTGATGCGGCCCTTGATGTCGGGGTCGTTGTTGATGACCTTGGCCAGGTTGACGATGAGGCTGATGATCTTCTTCGCCATGTAGTAACCGGAAGCGGCCTTCGCGCCGAAGATGTAGGTGCGGGGCGTGAAGTCCATGTTCGGGTTGGCCTTCAGCATCAGGTAGTTGTTGATGATCTCATAGACATTGAGGTGCTGTCTCTTGTACTCGTGGAGACGTTTGACCTGAACGTCGAAGAGGGAGTCGGGGTCGATGACGAGACCCTGTTTCTCCTTGATGTAAGCGGCAAAGGCCTCTTTGTTCTGGCGTTTGATCTTGCCGAAGGTGTCGAGGACCTGCTTGTCGTTCGCGAACTCGCGAAGTTTGCTGAGTTCCTGAGCGTCCGAAACGAACCCGTCCCCAATGAGGTCGGCGATGTACTTCGTGAGCTCGGGGTTGGACTGACAGAGCCAGCGTCTGTGGGCAATACCGTTCGTGACGTTCTTGAACTTGGACGGAGTCAGCTGATAGAAGTCAGAGAAGACCGTCTCTTTCAGGATCTCGGAGTGCAGGGCGGAAACGCCGTTGACACTGTGGCAGGTGGCAACACAGAGGTTGGCCATGCGCACGATGCCGTTCGAGATGATGGCCATGTCTTCGACCTTGCGGGCGTCATGGGTGACGTCCCAGACGAACTCTCTGTAGCGGCGGTCGATCTCCTCGACGATCTGGTAGATGCGGGGGAGGAGCAGACGGAAGATGTCTGCCGGCCAGCACTCAAGAGCTTCTTTCATGACCGTGTGGTTGGTGTAAGCGAAGGTCTGGGTGACGATCTTCCAGGCGTCGTCCCAGCCGTAACCGCACTCGTCGAGGCAGATCCTCATGAGTTCCGGGATGCCGAGGGTCGGGTGCGTGTCGTTGATGTGGATGGCCATCTTCTGCGGGATGCTGTCGATGGTCTTGTGGTGGCGCAGGTGGCGCTGGACGATGTCCTGAAGGGAAGCGGAAACGAGGAAGTACTGCTGACGAAGTCTCAGCATCTTGCCTTCCGGATGGTTGTCCGAGGGATAGAGGACTTTGCAGATGGCTTCTGCCATGGCCTGCTTCTCGACCGCACGGATGTAGTCGCCCTGGTTGAACAGGCTCATGTCGAAGCCCGGGGCGTCCGCTTTCCACAGACGAAGGACGGAAATGCCCTTGCCGTCTTTGCCGGAGATGTACATGTCATAGGGGACCGCGATGACAGAGGTGGCGTCCGTGACCTGAGAGGTGTAGTAGCCGTCCTGCCAGCTGCTCTCGATGTTGCCGCCGAACTGGATGTTGAAGGACTCGTCCGGTTTCGCGGTGAGCCATACATCGCCGCCGGGAAGCCAGAAGTCCGGAAGCTCGGTCTGCCAGCCATCGACGATCTTCTGCTTGAAGATGCCGTACTCATAGAGGATGCCATAGCCCATGGAGGAGTAACCGCCGGTGGCAAGGCCGTCCAGGTAGCAGGCTGCGAGACGACCGAGGCCGCCGTTGCCGAGGCCCGCGTCCGGTTCGCATTCATAGAGCTTGTCGAGGGTGAGGCCGAAGTCTTTCAGAGCTTCTTCGGCGACCTCGGTGAGGTTCATGTTGTAGAGGTTGTTTTTGAGGGAACGCCCGAGAAGGAATTCCATGCAGAGGTAGTATACCGTCTTTGTGTCTTCGGAGCGGTGGAGCTCGTGACGGAAGTCGTACCACTCATGAGCGAGCTGGTCCTTGCACATGATGGCAATGGCCTTGTAGTACTGCTCGTAAGTCGCCTCTTCCGGGGTGACACCGAAAATGTGGGTGAGTTTGGAGACGATGTCTTCCTTGAACTCTGCTTTTGTCATTTTGTTTGCCATGTGGTGAATCATCCTTTGTACATGGTTTATTTTTTAAAATACCTTATATATAGGAAATGTACCGTGGAATTATACTACAAAAGGAGGGTCAATACAAGGAGAACAGCGGACAAGTTGCACGAGTATTTGACATGTTTTCCAGTAAAAATGCACAGAGAAAAGGCCCTGCAAGCGGGACTTGCAGGACCTTTTTTGTCATATGTTCTGTTTTGCTTAGCGGACCGTTCAGTTCTTGATCTGAAGGTGATCTTTGATGAAGACTTCGAGATCTTCTTTGGTGAAGATGTGCGGGACCGGGTAAGTCGGGTTGGTCTCCTTCATGCAGCGTTCGGCGATGAGCGGGATGTCCTCGTCACGGATGCAGTCGAAGCCATAGGGGATCTCCATGCGGTCTTCCATCTCGCGGATGGCCTGGATGAACTTCTTGCCCTTTTCTCTCTTGGAGTTGCCGGTGATGCCGACCGCGTCAGCCAGTTCAGCGAGCTTCTCATAGGTGTACGGGAACAGGAAGTCGTCGGAGAAGACATGGGTCAGGATGGTGGACATGGCGAGACCGTGCGGGATGCCATAGAGGCCGCCGAGACGGTGACCGATGCCGTGGACGTAACCAACGCCGCCTCTGGTGAAGCACATACCGGCGTTGTAGGATGCCTGAAGCATCTCCTCGCGGGCTTTGAGGTTGTTCGGTTCGTTATAGGCGACTTCGAGCCATTTGAAGATCCGTACGACTGCGTCTTTGCCCAGTTCGTTGAACTTCTTGTCGTTGTACCAGATGTTGGTGTAACCTTCCACCGCATGGGTAAGGGCGTCAAGGCCGGTGGTGGAGGTGACCTTCTTCGGAAGGCCGGTGGTGAGTTCGGGGTCAAGGACCGCGACGTTTGCACGGATCAGCGGGTCGGTGATCGGGAACTTGTCGTGAGTCTCCATGTCGGTGATGACCGCGGCGATGGTGGTTTCAGAACCGGTACCTGCGGTGGTCGGGACAGCATAGAGTTTCGGCGGGAAATAGCCGTTGAACGTCACCTTCGGCAGGGACGTCAGCGGAATGGCGACCATGAAGACGAACGCGCCGAGCTGTTTGACAGTACTGGTCGGGCGGGCGACACGGGCGCCGACGCCTTTCGCGCAGTCCATGGGGGAGCCGCCGCCGACAGCGACGATGGCTTCGCAGCCGTTGTCCTTGTACAGTTTCAGAGCTGCTTCGACGTTCTCGATGCTCGGGTTCGGCTGGACTTCGTCATAGACGACATAGTCGACGCCTTCCTTCTTCATGGCCTCGAACAGGCCATCGAGCAGGTTGAGGCTCATGAGGACCTTATCGGTGACGACAAGGACCTTCTTCTTACCGTCTGCTTTGATCTGAGCGGGAAGCTGTTTGATGGCTCCAGGTCCTTTAATGATCTTCGGATCCGGGAAGAACCAGCCCCAGGCGTATTCAGCAGCCGTGAAAACGACTTCGACGCCACGCCAGAAAGCTTTCTTGCCTTCCCATTTGTAGTCTCTGCTCATAGTGTTTTCCTCCCTTGGTATTTGATACGGAAAAATGATAGACCTGTTCCATAGGCCTTTTGAAACAGATCTGCGAATGCCACATAATATTCAGTCACAAACATCACATTTCATTTCACCCTACTGTCAGTTTAGCACACTTTTCGATACGGGAAAACTAAAAAAGGCCAAACAAAAAAGACAATTTCTTAACAGTCTGTTTGATTGTGCGAACAAATGGCATTTCTATCAGTTGATTTTTACAGGCGTGAACGCTACAATGGGCTTGTTGAGAACGTATTGAAACCTGTTGAAATGGAGGAATGAAACATGTCACTCGAATCCGGAGTCCTCGGTTACCTGTTCAACCTGGATAACTGGGCCAAAGACATCCTGGTCAACAACCTGAACTACCCGTCCGTCAAAGAGGTCAACGACATCGTCTACTGCGATGAGAACCCCGACGTCATGAAGGCTGACCTCCTTTGGGCACCGGACAACAAAAAGTATGACAAGTACCCTGTCATCCTGAACATCCACGGCGGTGGCTGGATCATCGGCGACAAGAAGAACAGCCGCGGCATGTGCCTGCAGTTCGCGGACAGCGGTGTGTTCGTCGTCAACATGAACTACGGTATGCCGAAGAAAGCGAACCCGTTCTTCGATTCCCACGACCCGGAGATCTGCCACAGCAATGACTACCTGTGGCCGTACCCGGTCAAATGCGCTTTCGCAGGCCTGCAGTGGATCAAGGACAATGCGGAAAAATACAACCTTGATATCGATCAGGTCTATGTGTCCGGTGACTCTGCCGGCTCCAACATTGCCGCTGTCACTCAGACCGCATCCAACAACCCGGACTACGCGAAGGAGATGGGCCTTGGTCCCGCGCCTCTGAAAGTCGCCGGCAGCCTTCTGTTCTGCGGATTCTACGACACCACGACCTTCTGGGGCCTGCCGATGAACAAGATCCCGGTCGCCCGTTCCATGATGCAGGATCTGTTCGACAAGAAAGACCCGACTACAGACCCGCTTTACAAGACCGTCAACCCGATCCCGTACTTCACCAAGGATATCGGCAACACGCTCATCATTTCCGGTAAGTTCGACCCGATGACCCACGGTCAGTCCGACATGGTCGAAGACCGGCTGAAAGAGATCGGCGCCAATGTCGACCGTTTCATTGCGACCGGCCCGCTGTCTCTCCACGATTTCCAGATCCTGTCCTTCACGCCCGGTTCCCACAACGCCATGATGTATGTGGCAAAGTGGCTCGACAAAGTGCTGAAGTGATTTCTATACCAATTTATATTAGAACCTGCAGGAGCGCCGCAAGGCGCTCCTTTTCTTTGTTTTCCGCGAACACATTACACCCCCTCGTGTTCGGCGCTCGGCTGAATGCCTCAGCCGTTTTCCGCGAACACCCGGCGGTGTGTCGAAAACTCTTCTTCTTTTCGCAAAAAAGGTGTTGACTTTAAGATATAGATGCAGTATTATATATCTCGCGTTCGGCCCACGGCCGATTGCCAAAACCACGTAACTACGTGGTTGGTGGACCTTGAAAATTAAACATCAATGAACGAAAAGAACCCTTGAAATTTCTTT
>R21__coassemble_964_pt1 | contig 21120 bp, 20 predicted proteins | sample R21__metabat2_low_PE_053 | metagenome-assembled genome bin R21 | reverse complement strand
GCGGCGTGACCTGACACACCCCTGAAGGAATTTACACACAAATATGGACTTGACTATAATGCCACTCAGTGACGGTAATATCCGATGTTTCCAGCAGAATTCTCTTTGAAAATTACCGTCACTTCCCATGAATATACGGAGAGTGACGGTAATTGGCGAGAAAATGTGCTTTTCCATTACCGTCACATTCAAATCTTTGCACCTCTGTGACGGTAAATGCTAAGAGGCCGGGGCTTCGTCGGAGGTTCATGGAGTCGGGGCCTATGCCCCTTGGTCCAGAACCTGCGGCGCCTCCTCGCCCCAGCTGAACAATTCTCCTGGCAGGCCGAAGGGCCGCAGTGCCCCTTTGGCCTGTTGGTTGCCCCATGCCACGGGGCGGAGGGGCTGTCATAGGGCTGAGCCGCACGGAATGCGGCGCTCGGGAGCGCCCTTGACAGCGCCGTAGCACTGTGGCACCCAAAATACGCGGACAGCTCTGCTGGAACGCGGATGTTTCCTTTGACAAATTCGGAGTTGTAGAACTGAAAGCCCCTGCGTTTCAGTGATCAGAACGCAGGGGCGTATTGCTTGTTGTCAGAAGTCTTGGCAGAAGATGTTGTGGTGCTTCAGATCTCGATGGTTTCGCCGCAGGAGAGGTAGTGGGCACGGGACATGTGGGGACGCATGAAGGCGAACTGATCGGCGCCTGTGCAGTGGCAGGTGTAGTAAGTGGTGTCGCAGGCGTCGAGGGCTTTCGCCTTCGCGACCAGTGCGTCGTCGAGAGGCTGCTTCATGTAGTGGAAGCCGCCGATGAGGACGTCCGGGTGGAACCACTCGACGATGTTCTGAATGCCCTGGTGGGAGCAGCCGCTGATGAGGACGCGCTTCTCCCCTTCCGTGATGAGCAGGTAGTGTTCATGGCGGAAGTCCTCCGGCAGGAACTGCCCATCCTCTTTGACGAGCAGACCGCCGGTGTCGAGTTCCGCCACCCGCTCCCGACCGGCGGGGCCGTAGAGCGTCAGTTCGTCATCGAGGACGAGCGTGCCGTCTGTGAACACGAACCGGTCGTTCGGCGGCAGAGTTTCGTCGAGGCCGATGTACTTCTCCGTCCCGTTCCAGTGGGACTCGAAGGCATAGCGGCTCAGGTAGACCGGGGCGTGGTCGTTGAGAGACAGGAACGTGCGGAGCCCGCCGCCGTGGTCATAGTGGCCGTGGGACAGCACCATGAGGTCGACCTTCGAGAGGTCTTTGCCAAGGCGCTCCGCGTTCTCGGCGAACAGTGTCCCCTGTCCGGAGTCGAACAGGATTGTGTGCCGCGTGGTTTCAATATAAAGACTGAGTCCGTGTTCGACCGGAAGGCCGGGCACGGACGTATTTTCAACTAAAGCTGTGATTTTCATGGAATCAGCTCCTGGCTGCTTTCAGTTTCTCGTACGCTTCCTTGTCGATGCGGCCGGAGGAGAGCATCTCCTCGGACCAGAGTTGCAGGGTGTCGACGGTCATGGCCATGCGCTCGAGGTTTTCCTGGATGCGCACGAAGTCGGCGAGCTCGTCGTTCTGGATCTCGCCGTCGGCCGAGATGTCGATGAGGCGTTCCTGGTCTCTCTGCAGAGAGTTCATGGAGGCGAGCATCTCGAGGACGATCTGCGAGAGGTCCTTGAGGTCCAGCTCCGGGACGTACTTCTGTCCGATGGGACACTCGTTGGAGCAGTACCAGTTGTTGAGCACGGGCGCCTTGTACCCTTCCGCCATCATGAGGACGTCTTCCGGGTGCACCTGGGTCTTCCCGTTCTCGATCTTCTCGATACGGTCCGGCGACATACCGACGAGGAGGTCGGCCGCCTTCTCCCGGGTCAGTCCGAGTTCTTCCCGTTTGACATGGTAAATGCTTTTATTCTCTTTCGTCGATGCTCTTCCCATGGTAACACTCCTTCCGCGTTCCATTATAACAGATAGGCGGAGAAATCATCTTTACTTTTTCTTGGAAATTCAATTACTTTATCCGAAAACCCGGGTGGTAAAGTATGGGCAAGTCAAGGAAAGCCCTCAGCAGTTCATCTGCTGAGGGTTTTGTCGTTTTGTATTCAGATGGCGATCAGCGCCACGACCGCGAGGGCCGCTGGGAGAAGCACCATCGGCAGGTAGCCGAGGAGGAATGGGACGCCCTGGCGCATGGCCTGCTGTTCGCTCGTCGCGGAGTAGTCCGCGTAGCGTTCGCCGATGACGCTGCCGTACCAGGCGGTCGCGAACGCGTAGCCGAGGGGCAGCAGGACGGTGAGGAGGCTCAGGACGATGCCGGGCCGGAACGCGACGATCGTCAGGGCCGCGGAGAGGAGTGCCAGCGGGACCGTGATCGTCAGGTTCAGGTTCTGCTTTGCCCGGCGCAGGACCGAGCCGTTCATGGGAGAGGTCTCGAGGATCCAGTGCCGTTTGCCTTCGAGAGACATCGAGCAGTAGGTCGTATTCGCGAGGGCGATGAAAAGGCAAAGCACGAAAGGTGCCGCGACCGCTGCGGGATGTTCCCAGGCGGAGAGATCGAATCGCCCAAAGAAGGTAGCTGCGCCCGTACGGGCCATCTGCAGCGGGATCAGGATGCCGAGGAGCACGCCGAGGAAGCTGTTCGTGAAGTATGCGCGGGAATGGAACAGGTTCGCGGCTTCGCGTTTGTACAGTGCACGGCTAAGGGGCTGCTGTTTGAGTTCCGTCAGTTCGTACTCGTGGTAGTCGATGGGGCAGCGCAGCGAGATGATGATGACGTTGTAGCCCATGGTCAGGAGAAACACAAAGAAGCCGTACCAGACCGCGGACAGCACGATGAAGAGGGCCGTCCAGACCGGGCTCATCTCGACGATGCCGAGCTGGAAGAGCCTCGAGAACCGGTAGTTCTGCGAGAACACCGTGACGAATTCGGAAGCCAGTTCTTCGGGCGATTTACCGAGGCCCTTCTGCATGATGATGCCCATCTTGTTGATGATGTTCAGGAGGACACTGATGGTAACGCCGGTCGTGACGATGGCCACGATGGACTGGATGAGGTTGCTGCGGGTGGACGCCGACAGGATGAGCGCAACGACCATGCCGACCAGAGAACCGATGCCGCTGATGGGCATGCAGGTAACGAGCTGGCCGACGACCCAGTACACCCAGTACTTGCCGGGGACCGGTGCGCTGAGGGCATAGACGATGCCCATGGGCGCCGAAATGAGGAACGTGTAGAAGAGGTTGCGCAGGTACTGCGTCAGGAAGATGGTCAGGACCTGGACGCCGTTGCGAAGCGGCATGGACAGCAGGTACTCGGCGTCGTCCGTGCCGGCGAGGGTCTCGTTCATCTTGAGGACCGTCACGAGGAAGGTGACGACCGTCGCGAGGATGTACCCCATGGAGGGCAGCATATCCCGGAACCCGAGGGCTGCCAGTTTCTGTGAGAGGACGAAGAGGCCGGCGAAGACCGCCACGGCGAGCAGCACCATGATGAGCGTATGGGCGCGCCGGAAGGCTTTCTGCTTCGGGTTCGTCTCATACTTCGTGGAGCTGATGCGGAACAGTTCGTCTGCGCGAAGCCTCATGAGGAGGGCAAGGTCATGCATTCGCGGCGTCCTCCTGCTCGATGGCATTCAGGTGTTCGAGGAAGACCTCTTCGAGGGTCTTGTCCTTCGTGAGTTCCGCGACTTCGCCGGTAACGACGAGACGGCCGTGGTCGATCATGGCGACGCGGTCGCAGAGCCGTTCGGCCACGTCGAGGATGTGGGTCGAAAAGAAGATGGCGGAACCGTTGTCGCAGAACTCCCGCATGGTGGCCTTCAGGACCGCGGTCGCTTTCGGGTCCAGACCGACGAAGGGCTCGTCGAGGACGAACAGTTTCGGGGCATGGACGAAGGCGGCGATGAGCGCCACTTTCTGCCGCATGCCGTGGGAGTACGAGGAGATGAGGTCGCCGAGGGCGTCGGTAATCTCAAAGGCCTCCGCATACTTCTTGATGCGCCGGGTACGGACGTCCGAAGGTACTTCGAAGATGTCCGCGACGAAGTTGATGTACCCGATGCCCGTCATGTACTCATAGAGATCGGGGTTGTCCGGGATGTACGCCATGAGTTTCTGGCATTCTTTTTTGTGGCTCGCGAGGGGCATGCCGCAGACGTAGATGTCTCCGGTGTCTCTCCCCTGCTGCAGGATGCCGACAACGGACTTGATGGTCGTGGACTTGCCCGCTCCGTTGTGGCCGATGAAGCCGAAGATCTCGCCCTCATACACATTGAGGGACAGGTCGGTGACGGCCGGTTTCTCGTCATACTTTTTGGAGTAATGACTCAGTTCTAAAAGGGGCTGTTTGCTCACGGTGGTTCCTCCCGAAAAATGTTCTTGTAAATTGCATTGTACGCATTATAACAGAGCTTCGCTTCTATGTAAAGTCACAATTACCCCTTATGTGTTCGTTTTTCTGCTTGCTTTCCGGCGATGTGCCGATATAATAGAACAAGACTGTTTTTATAGAGAGGAGGGCGATGTATGACTGCGGAACACAAACAGGACATTCGAGACGGATCAAAAGATTCGGTCCCGATCGCGCTCGCCTATTTCGCCGTCGCCTTCTCGCTCGGCATCGCCGCCCGTGCGGTCGGCATGAGCCCCCTGCTCGGGTACGTCTACAGTGCGCTGAACTTCACGTCTACCGGTGAATATGCCGGCTTCCAGCTGATGGCGGAGCACGCCAGCCTGGTCGCTGTTTTCGTTATGACACTCGTCGTCAACGCACGTTACATTCTGATGGGTGCCGCTCTGAGCCAGCGCATTCCGACGGGCTCGCCGTTCTGGCACCGCTTCATTTATGCGCAGAGCATTACCGACGAGATCTTCGCGGTCTCCATCCACCGGACGAAACCGCTTACCATCTGGTACAGCCTCGCAGCCATCCTGCCGGCCAACATCGGCTGGTCTGCCGGCACCGCGCTCGGCCTTTCCATGGGCAACATCCTGCCCGAACGGCTGGTCATGGCGCTCGGCGTCGCGCTGTTCGGCCTCTTCCTCGGCATCATCATTCCGCCGGCGAAAGAGAACCATACGGTCCTCGCCATCATCGTCGTGTCCTTTGCTCTGAGCTTCCTCTTCGCGAAGGTCCCGCCGATGTCCCACCTGTCTTCCGGCAACCGGATCATTCTTTTGACCATCCTCATCGCCGGTGCTGCCGCCGCGCTGTTCCCTGTCGAAGAGGACGAGTTCGCCATGGAAGAAATCCTCGAGCCCTCGGAAAGCGAGGTGCCTCATGAGTAACATCTACGTCTATGTCTTCTTCATGTTTGCGGTCACCTATGCAGTCCGTATTCTCCCGCTGACGCTCATCCGCAAACCCATCAAGAGCAAATTCATCAAATCGTTTTTGTTCTATGTCCCCTATGTCACGCTCGCCGTCATGACATTTCCTGCCATCATCGACGCCTCCGGCGCCTGGTGGGTCGGCGCGCTGACCATGGCCGCCGGCATCCTCGCCGCGTGGCTCGGCGCAGGCCTCTTCCCCGTCGCCGCCATCTGCTGCGTCATCGTGTTCGCCTGCTCGTTCCTCGGTTAAATCACATACTGACATAGACGAAACCCCTCAGCGGAACATTCCGCTGAGGGGTTCGTGTTTGTTTGGGCGATTTGCTTTTCGTTATTTCGTGCTCACCGTGCCGCCGTGGTACGTCGTGATGTCCGCGCCGGGGGCCAGGTGGTCCGAGAGCCAGAGTACACGCTTCTGGCAGTACTCACGAAGGTTGTAGATATAGTCGTCCCAGGTGAGGGTGACTTTGTAGTTCAGTTTGTACTTGCCAGTGCCGAGGGCTTCCATGGTATTGGGTGCCACGACATACTCGGCGCTGAGGGAGTTCGTGCCGAAGAGGGCATTGTTCATGTATGCGGACTGGCGAAGGAGTTTCTCCTGCTTTACGATGTTCGCGTCGATTCCTTCGAAGGAACTCTTGTACTGGTTATAGACACGGGCGACTTCGCGCATGAAGCTCGGATGTTTGCCCAGCTCCTGCAGGATGGCGACCGGTTCATCGCCACTGACGAAGTAGCCGATGCTGTCGTTGTACCAGCCCTCTGCGTTCAGCTGAACCGGTTCGCTGACACCGACGAGGAACTTGTGCAGCGTCCGTCCGAACGCGATGTCGTAGTCCCAGGCAGGACCGGCGATAAGTTTGTCGTTCTTGCCCATGCCGTCGCGATGCATGAGGATGTTGCCCGCATAGCAGTCGTAGGTCTTGGAGACCTCGAACATGAGGTACATCTTGGCCCATGACTCGATGTCGAAGTACTTCTGGTACTCCTCGGAGTCATGGTTCAGGACCGTCTTCCAGGCTTTGGTGAACCACTTCTCGATGGACTTCGCGTCGACGCCGTTCGCCTTCGCGTTGTCTCCGATGTCATCGATGATGAGGTAGTTGTGTTTGCCGGGCATGGTGTGCATCTGCGGGAATTCGAAGAGTTCTTCGCTCTCATCGTCCGGCAGCTGGTGGTTGTTCTCGAGGACGAACCCGTTGTCGTCACAGTAGGTGTCCTTCTTCGGGGTCAGCAGGTAGCTGCCGAGGTAAGTGCCGTTCATCCAGAGGTCGACAAACTTCGTCTGAAGGCCGATGCCCATGTCGGAGGCCAGGTCCTGCGCGATCTTGTTCCGCATGAGCGCGTTGTCGTAGTAGTTCGCGAGCAGCGTCCACTTTTTCTTCTTCACGCCGTCGATGAGCTCCGTCTTGTCTTTTGTGGTGTAGGTGTCGTCATCATAGACCGTGAAGTTGTAGGGCTTCTTCGGCATGACCCAGGTGGAACTGCCGCGGCCGTCCAGTTTGATGTACTTCTTCTTGTGGTCGCCCACTTTCATCTCGCCGTAGCTCGCCGCCTCGTGGTCCGGGTCCAGCTGCATCTTCAAAGCGGAGCCTTTGCTCTCATCGAGTTCGAGGAACATGGCGTCGACTTTGGCCGAGCCTTTCATGGTGCGGAGGGTCAGCGGCGCGGAGAGTTTACCGTCCGACACGATGTAGGTGACCTTCTCCCCTGCTTTGGCGATAGGCGCCTTGCCGCTCTTGTACGTCTTGCCACCCTTCGAGAAAGTGACGCCTTTGATGTCCCAGGAGAGTCGAAGCGCGGACGTGTCCGCGGAGCCCGGCAGGTACAGGACCCCGCCGAGCGACTGGTAGTCGATCGCGACCTTCACATCGCCCCGCAACCCGGCGTCTTTGTCCTTGTCGACATAGACCGTCTTCGGGAGCAGTTTTTCCAGGGTGATCTCGTCTGTGGTTTTCTTGTCCTCTGCCGCGAAAGCGGACACACTCAGCACACCGGTGACCATTGTCAGCACCAGACTGAGGGACAGAGCCAGTTTCCACAGCTTTTTCATGGGGTTTCCTCCTTTTGTCAGGGTTTCATTATATTAACAGTTATTAATCCCATATATTAGAACTATAGAGAACAAATCTGAAGGAAATCTGAAAGAAACATCTGTCCTGTCCGGGACATCGGGTCCGGTTTCAGTTGCAGGCATTCCCCCGACTGCCTATAATGGAATTGGAATACTTGACACGTGTCAGGATCAAGGAGGAAACAGTATGTCTCAGAAGAATCGGTACCCGGTCGTTCTGCTGCACGGGATGTTCGGCTACGGCCAGCAGCAGATCACCACCAACAAAGTCCCCTACTTTGGCCTCTGGGTCAAAGACATCCGTGTGATGTTCAACGAGATGGGCATCCCCTGTGTCGCCCCGTCCATGGGTCCCTTCACCTCAGCCTGGAACCGCGCCTGCGAAGTGTACGCACAGCTCTTCGGCGGCACGGTCGACTACGGCAAGGCCCACGCCGCGAAGTATGGCATGGAGCGCTTTGGCGCCACCTACGACACTCCCCTGCTCCCGCAGTGGGGCACGCTCGATGAAAACGGCGAGCTCATCAAAGTCAACATCATCGGCCACTCGTTCGGCGGCGTAACTGGCCGGCTCCTGACCGAGCTCATAGTCAACGGCAGCGCCGAGGAACGTGCCGCCACGGACCCGGACGACCTCTCCCCGCTGTTCCTGGGCGGACACAAGGGCTGGGTCCATTCGATCACGACCCTCGCATCGCCCCACAACGGTGCCAGCTGCCTCGAAGGCAAAGTCGGTGTCGTCATGCGGCACATCTGCCGGGGCATCTGCGACGTCTTCAACTTCGTGGACGTGACGCCGGCCCGGGCGATCTACAACATCGGACTCGGCATGTACGGACTCACCCCGGAAAAGGGCGACTTCAAAAATGTCTGGAAAGACCAGGGATACAAGAAGTACATGTTCGAGATGGAAGACACCATCATCGCCGACCTCACATACGAAGGTGCCCACGCGCTGAATGACCGGCTCCCGGAGCAGCCCGATGTCTACTACTTCTCCCACAGGGGCTACCGTTCCTTCCCGACCCTCTTCGGCAATCAGCTGCCGAGCCCGAAAGCCTTCCCGCTCATCAACATCCTGGGCTTTTTCATGGGACGGCAGAACGTGCCGGACCTCCCGGACAAGTCCTGGAGACGGAACGATATGGTCATCAACACCATCTCCGGCGAAGCACCGGACGGTGCGAAGCGTAAGGACCTGAAGGACGGCAAACTGCCCCGCAGCCTCAAGCCGGCCACCTGGTATGTCTACCCCGCCGAGTGGAAGGACCATATGTCTTTCCTCGGCTGGACGATGAAAAAGGAAGCCATCGGCAACTACTACAAAGACCTTTATGAAGCGGCGTCTTCCGCGCCGACGATCCAACCGTAAATCGCGCACAAAAAAAGACCTCCGGTCTCTTACGAGATCGGAGGTTTTCTGTTGTTTATTCGTCTTTGATGTGTCCTTTGGCGATGTGCTCCTTCACAATGGGCTCGATGACATTCTTGTAAAGGAACTCCGAGCCGTCCGCACTCTTGCGCTGGCGTCCCAGGACATGGGTGGCGTTGACGCCGTGGCGGATCCAGTCTCCCCCGTCGTTCGAGTTGTTGAGGAGCAGGGGCTGCAGGTTGTCCATGGTGTGGGCGAACCGGGACTCCGGCGTCTCGTTGGCTTCGAACTCCTCGAAGAGGGCATCCAGTTCCTCGCGCTGGTCCTCCGGCAGCATACCGAAGATGCGCTCCTTCGCCTTCTCTTCCCGTTCCTTCTGGGTCTTGAGGCCCTCGTCGTCATAGGCGTAGGTGTCGCCGGCGTCGATTTCCACAAGGTCGTGGATGAGACACATGATCATGACCCGCTCGATGTTCACGGGCTCATTGGCATACTCTTTCAGGAAGTACGCCATGATGGCCATGTGCCAGGCATGCTCCGCGTCGTTCTCCGCGCGGCCGTGACCGGACAGATGGGTCTGCCGGGTGATGTTCTTCTCTTTATCGATCTCCAGACTGAAGTCCAGCTGTTTTTGCAAACGTTCGTCCATGGTTCTTCCCCGCTTCTTTCAAAATCTATCGATTATTGTAACATAGTTGTCCTGTGTTTTCGCATTTTCTTTTTGACATTTGTATGCGTATAATGAAATTGGCAACTATCTCGAAATGAAAAGGAGTGTATTATTATGGAACGCAACAACCATTACCCGATCATCCTGGTCCACGGCTTCATGGGCTACGGCGATGAAGACGGCGTCAGCCGTTTCCTCTCCGGCTGGGGATTCGGCCCCGGCAAGAACGCTGTCCGGTACCTGCGGCAGAACGGCTTCGAATGCTACGGCCCCGCCGTCGGCCCCATCAACAACCTGTGGGACCGGTCCTGTGAGCTCTACTACCGCCTTGTCGGCGGTACGGTCGACTACGGCAAGTACCATTCGGAAAAGTACGGTCATGCCCGTTACGGGCGCACCTACCCCGGCATCCTGAAGGACATCGGAACGCCCGGCAACCACGCGAAGATCCATCTGGTCGGCCACTCCTTCGGCGGTTCCACGGCCCGTATGTTCGCGAACCTCTTAGCCTTCGGGTCCGAAGAGGAACGCGCCTGCACGCCGGAAAACGAACTCTCCGACCTCTTCAAGGGCGGCAAGGGTGACTGGGTCGCCAGTGTCACGACGCTGGCCGGTGTCAACAACGGAACGACCCTCGCAGACTACATGAGAGTCGGCGGCGCGAAGGGCTTCCATGCCGGTTACCTGGGCCTTGTGGCCATGCTCGGTGAATCGCCCTTCAACTCCCAGCTCATCGACTTCCACCTTGAACAGTGGGGCGTCATGGCGAACCCGGAGACGAAGAAGAGCATTTACCTCCACTCCCCCTTCAGCAAGCGGGAGGAGATCCGAAACTACAACAAGAACCGGGAAGGCGGTATCGTCTTCGAGATGCAGTGCAAGTATGTGCATGAACTCAACGAGAAGCTCGTCGCGCTCCCGAACGTCTATTACTTCGCCCGTCCCGCGGCCAAGTCCCACAAAGTGGGCGACAAATGGGTCGTCGACAAGGACGCGTCCCTCATGGCCCGTGTCGTCGGGAACCTGACCGTCGCCGGCATCAAGTATGCGGACTCCTCCTACGGGTTCGACCACGACACCTGGGCGGAACACGACGGCTTCGTCAACACGGAAGGTGCCCGCGCTCCGTACAGCGAGCCCTCCACCGCGTGGCCCGGCGATGACGTCGACCCGAAGACCCTCGAGAAGGGCAAATGGTATGTCTTCGAGCCCTCGGACTTCGACCACACCGGTCTCATGGGCATGGGCGTGCAGAAAGACAAGTACCACGGGTACTTCCTCAGCTTCGCGCAGCAGCTCGGAGCACTTCCGGAATAAGCCGGAAGTCGGAGACACAAACTTCAAAAGCAAAAAAAGAACCTGGCCGGCATGGCCAGGTTCTTGTTATTTACTCGCTTGTTGTTTACTCGCTTGTTGTTTACTCGCTTTCGGTCGGCGTTTTGGACTCCTCGGAAGACTCTGCTCGTTTCTTCTTGTCGAAATAGAGTTTGAAGCAGAAGTACATGAGGACTTCCACCGGGATCATGATGAGGAACAGCATCCACAGGTTCGCTTTGAGCGCGGACAGGTAGATCGCCAACAGGATGCTCAGGATGAACAGGGAGATGAAGATGTAGTTGTCTCTCCCCTTGTTGCGGCTCCACAGGGACGTGAAGATGATGTTGAGGAGGAAGCTGACGGGCAGCGTCCAGATGAGGATGAGCCAGTAGAACTTCCGGGTGACGATCCAGCACAGGACGATGATGACGAAGGACAGGAGCCAGACGCCGGCCTGGACGATGTGCCGGATGGTCTGATGTTTTTTATAGGTCTGTTCTTCCTCTTCCGAGGGTTCCACAGCATACGTTGCAGCGTGGTCGTGGTCCTCTTCGAGCAGGTAGTCGACGGACACGCCGAACACTTCGCCGATCTGCTTCAACATACCGGCATCTGGAATGGACTCGCCCCGTTCCCATTTGGAAACGGTCTTGTCCGAGTAATTCAGCCGCTCTCCCAGTTCCAGCTGTGTCATGCCGGAAGCCTGTCGGAGTTCGGACAGGTTTTTCGCAAAAATGTCTTTGATGTCGTTCATGGGTGTACCCGCAAATATCTATCTGTTAAGGGAATGGATGCTCTTCGTGAGTTTCTATTTTAAAACAAACGTCCGGCTTTCGCAATAAGCAAAAGCCGGACACATTATTATTATTCTTCTTCGAGCCGGTGGTCCATGGCGGCGTTGATCTCGTTGTACCGGTACCCGAGGCGGAGCAAAGCGTTGACCGTGCGGGTCTTCTGCTTCTCGTCGGAAAGGTCCCGGTTCTTGAACTTCGTCGCGAGCAGTTCGCGGACCTGTTCGACCGGATCGACCTCGACTTCCTCGAGGACGGTCTCGATGATGTCCCGCTGCACCCCTTTCTGGATGAGGGCCGTTTTGAGGCCGCTCTTGCTGAGGTGCTTCCGGCGGATGAGTTCATCCACATAGGACCGTGCGAACCGCTCCTCGTTGAGGAGGCCCAGTTCTTCGAGCCGGTCACAGATGTCGGAGGCCTGCTGTTTCAGGCTGCCGAGGTCCATGTCCTTCTGTTCCTTCTTCTCCCAGGCCTTGGTGACCAATTTATCGGAGAGTTCCCGGCGGGAGTAGTCCCGCATGGAGAGGAGGTCCAGCGCCTTGTTCATCATCTTGCGGCGGGCCGACTCTGCCAGCAGTTCTTCGAGCTGTTCCGGCGAGACTTCCGAGCCGCTTTTGATGCCGCAGGTGAACCAGTAGTCCGCATTGACGGTGGCGATGTACTCGCCGTCGAGGGAAAGATGGATCTTCTCTCCCTTACCGGCTTTGGCTGTGAGTTTCATTACTCGTCGTCATCGACGGTGATGTCCAGTTTGGCCTTGGCGGACGCGGCGGTGGTCGCCTTGCGTTCCGGAGCCGGAGCGGCTTCCGCGACGGGTTCGTCCTTCATCTGGCCTCCGCGGTAGGCGGCTTTCGCCTGTTCCGCGAGCTGGGCGTTGTGCTCTCTGATTTTGTCCTCGACTTCCTTCATGAACTCGGGGTTGTCGAGCAGGTACTGCTTGACGTTGTCACGGCCCTGGCCGAGACGCTCTTCATTGTAAGAGTACCAGGCACCGCTCTTCTGGATGATGTCGAGGTTGACAGCGGCGTCGAGGATCTCGCCCTCTTTGGCGATGCCGCGGCCGAACATGATGTCGAACTCAGCCTGACGGAAGGGCGGGGCGACCTTGTTCTTGACGATCTTCGCGCGGGTACGGGCACCGATGAACTCGTTCTTGGAGCTCTTCAGCTGCTCGATGCGGCGGACGTCGATACGCATGGATGCGTAGAACTTCAGCGCGCGGCCACCGGTGGTGACTTCGGGGTTGCCGTACATGACGCCGACCTTTTCACGCAGCTGGTTGATGAAGATGATGATGCAGTTGGACTTCGAAACGGCACCGGCCAGTTTCCGCAGCGCCTGAGACATGAGACGGGCGTGCAGGCCGACGTGGGAGTCACCCATTTCGCCTTCGATCTCGGCCCGCGGGACGAGGGCGGCGACGGAGTCGACGACCAGGATGTCGATGGCGCCGGAGCGGACGAGCTGTTCGGCGATCTCGAGGGCCTGTTCGCCGTTGTCCGGCTGCGCGACGAGGAGCGAGTCGACGTCGACGCCGAGGTTGGCGGCATAGATGGGGTCGAGCGCGTGCTCTGCGTCGATGAAGGCGGCTTCGCCGCCGAGTTTCTGTGCTTCCGCGATGGAGTGCAGCGCGAGGGTGGTCTTACCGGAGGACTCCGGTCCATAGATCTCAATGATGCGGCCCCGGGGAAGTCCGCCGATGCCGGTGGCGGCGTCGAGGGTGAGGGAGCCGGTGGAGATGGCCTCCACGTTCAGGTTCTGGCTGTCTCCGAGACGCATGATGGCGCCTTTACCATAGGAGCGTTCGATCTGCGCGATCGCGGTGTCTAATGCTTTCTTCTTGTTGTCTGCCAAAGTTGATTCCTCCAAGTCTGACGCACATTTGTTCGGTTACGTGTTCTATTATAATGAATCGCCCTCTAAAATGCAAGCCCATTCTTAGGACAGAACTTTTTAAAAAAATGCTTGCATTTTAATATGTCAGATGATAATATTATTACGCTGTATTTGAGACGGGAGTCGCCCGTCAGATAAAAAGGAGGTGCCGAAACATGGCAAAATGCTACTGCTGCGAGAAGGAAGTTAAGTTTGGTAACAAGATTTCCCATTCCCACAGACGGTCCAACAGAGCTTGGAAACCGAACCTGATGAGAGTCAAGATCGTCGAGAACGGTACTCCGAAAAGAGTTTATGTCTGCTCTCGTTGCCTGCGTTCCGGAAAGGTCCAGCGCGCTGTCTGATCAGACTTCCTTTTTACCAATCAAATACTCATATAGCGGAATAGTGTAACGGTAACACGACTGACTCTGACTCAGTTATTTGGGGTTCGAATCCCTATTCCGCTGCCATGAGTAAAACCGTCGTCCCAATCGGGACGGCGGTTTTTTTGTTTCTGTTCTGTTTTCGCGATCTACTTTTTCTGTTCGATGAGCCCGTACGCCTTCTTCATCTCGAGGATGCGCAGGACGGACTCATTGATGCGCTCTTCTGAGATGGTCCCCTCTTTGACGGCTTTCAGGAGCGCCTCGTACTGGGCGACCGGTTTGCCGCTGATGATCATGTCGTTGCCCGCCTGGACTGCCTGGATGGCGACCTTGCCCGGGTCGGCGACGAATTTCGTGACACCGCTCATCTCGAGGTCGTCAGTGATGATGACACCGTCGAATCCGAGGGTGCTCCGCAGCACGTTGTGGACCGCTTTCGAGAGAGACGCCGGGTTCTTCGCGTCATAGGCATCGACGATGGTGTGGGATACCATGATCATCGGGGTGCCCGCCGCGATGCCGGCCTGGAAGGGCATGGAGTCTCTCGTGTCGAGGACCTGCTGTTCTCTCGTGTCTTCGATGACCGTTCTGTGGGTGTCTCCCATGTTGCCGTAGCCGGGGTAATGCTTGAGGCAGGAGACGACCTTGGCGTTCTTGAATTCGGTCGTGACATACTCGGCGAAGTCCGCGACCTCTTCCGGGTTCGTGGAGAACGCCCGGTTGTAGATGTAGTTCTCTTTATCGTAGGGAACGTCGACCACCGGCGCGAGGTTCGTATTGAGGCCGAGGATCTTGAGGAACGCCGCTTTTTCCTTCGCGTCCGCGACGATGCCGTCCCATCCGCCTCCGTGGAAGATCTCCTGGGGGCTCGCGAACCTCTCGTCCCGGTACATCGGGAACCTCGAGATGCGGTTCACGGTGCCGCCCTCTTCATCGACGGCGAGCAGCATGCCGATCTTCGAAACTTCCTGGAACGAAGCCATGTCCGCGACGACGCCCTCCGGCGTATTGTCGTTGAAGTACTTCGCGAAGAAGATGTAACCGCCGAACTGATATTTCTTCTGGGCCGCCACGTCATCCTGTGCCGGATGATAGGCGAGGATCATCTGCCCCACCTTTTCTTCCAGGCTCATCTTGTCGAGCTTCGCTTCCATGGTGGCATTGTATTCCTGACGCGCGTGGACCTTCGCCTTGATGGACCGCACTCCCTTGACGATACCGGAGACGATCGCGAAGATCAGCGCAAAGGCAAGCAGCAGTGCGACGACCACCGATATGATGCGTCTTCGCTGCATGGATCTTTTGTACTTAGCTTTTGCCATTTCAAACACCCCTCATGGAAAAGTATACCACGAGGGGTGCTTTTGTACACCTGTTTAATTTTTCGGTTCGGCGATTTACTCGTTTTTAAGGTTTGCGGTCAGAAACATAGTCGTCTCGCTCGCTTGGAGCGCGTCGCAACACTCCTTGTTTCTTCCTGTTCGACAGTCTCGCTTTATCTGCCTCAGGCAGCGCGAGCCTGCGAACCCCAGAAGAACAGAGCGACGGTGCCGGGGCCCGTGTGGGAGCCAATGGTGGTGCCGATGTTGTGGATGACCGGTTTGCCATCCATTTTCCTGAACGTTTTGGCGACGAGGTCGGCGACTTCCTTCGCATCCTCCTCACAGGCAGACATGGAGAGGTACACCTTGCCGGTGTAGTTCTTTCCGCCTTCGGCGTGTTCGACCATCTTGTTCACGATCTCCTGGATGACGGCTTTCTTGCCGCGGATCTTGTAGCGGGGGATCAGCCGGCCGAGGTTGTCCATGTTCAGAAGCGGGCAGATCTTGAGCACGGTGCCAAACCAGCCGGACGCTTTGGAGATACGGCCGCCGCGGACGTAGAAGGTGAGGTCCGTCGAGAAGAACCAGTGGTGCAGGCGGAGTTTGTTGGTCTCGGCCCAGTCCGCCAGTTCCAGAAGGCTCATGCCTTCATCGCGTTTGTCCGCGAGGGTGGTCATCAGGAGCCCGTAGCCGCTCGAGGCGCCGAGGGAGTCGAGGATGATGATCTTCCGCTCGGGGTACTTTTCCAAAAGGAAGTCTCTCGCGGTGCAGGCGGAGTTGTAAACGCCGGAGATGCCCGACGACAGGGTCAGGTGCAAAATGTCCTTCCCCTCTTCGAGGAACGGGGTGAAGTAGTCGATGAACTCTTCGACGTTGACCTGAGACGTGCGGGTCATGGCGCCGTCTGCCATCTTCTGGTAGAACGTGTTGGCGTCCATGGTCTCGTACAGGTCGTCCGGGTGCTCGACGTCGTCGAGGTAGTAGTGGAAGCAGACATAGTGGATGTCCCGCTTCTCAAATTCTTCTTTCGTGAGGTCTGCTGTGGAGCAGCAGCTCAGGATGTAATCAGCCATTGTGGTGGTCCTCCATATGTTCCAGGTTTTGCAGGGGTTCCCCCTGTTGTGCACCAATTGTACGTCTTCGTTTCCGTACAGGACCACCCCCGCGTGGGCGATGTACCTCTCAACAACGTAGAACGAGGACTCTCCCGGCAGGAGAGTCCTCGTTTTTCTTATTGTTATGCCGTTTTCGAAACGCGTGTGGCACATCGCCTCAGCCGAGGAGAGCCTCGATGCGTTTCATGGCTTCGACCGTATTCTCGTAGGAGGAGAAGCTGGTGAAGCGGAAATAACCCTTGCCGCAGTCGCCGAAGCCTTCGCCGGGCGTGCCGACGACCTGAGCGTTCTCGAGCAGGTAGTCGAAGAATTCCCAGGAGCCCATGCCGTTCGGGCACTTGATCCAGACATACGGGGAGTTCTTGCCGCCGGTGTAGAAGATGCCGAGGCGATCGAAGGTCTCCATGATGACCTTCGCGTTGTTGCGGTAGTAGTTGATGTTCTCGTCGATCTCCTTGAGACCGTCCTCGGAGAAGACCGCGGCGATGGCGCACTGGACCGGCCAGGACACGCCGTTGTACTTCGTGGACAGGCGGCGGTACCAGAGTTTGTAGATGTTGTGACCGTCGCGCTCGAGTTCCTTCGGGATGACGGTGTAGCCGCCGCGGGTGCCGGTGAAGCCGGCGGTCTTGGACATGGAGCAGAGCTCGATGGCACAGGTGCGGGCGCCTTCCACCTGGAAGATGCTGCGGGCGGAGTCATCGACGACGAAGTGCTCGTAGGCGGCGTCATAGATGATGATGGCGTCGTTCTCGTTCGCGTAGTCGACCCACTCCTTCAACTGCTCTTTGCTGTAGGCAGCACCGGTGGGGTTGTTCGGGGAGCAGAGGTAGATGAGGTCCGCGTGGACACTCTTGTCGGGCATGGCGCAGAAGCCGTTCTCCTCGGTGGAGGGAGCGTAGATGATCTTGCGGCCGGCCATGATGTTCGAGTCGACATAGACGGGGTACACCGGGTCGGTGACGAGGACGATGTTGTCTTCGGAGAAGATGTCCTGCAGGTTCGCGCTGTCGGACTTGGCACCGTCGGTGACGAGGATCTCGTCCGCGCCGACGTCCACGCCGAAGCTCTTGTAGTAGTTCGAGATGGCTTCCCGGACGAAGTCGTAACCTTCATAGTCGGGGTAGCCCTTGAAGCTCTCCTTGTGTGCGAGGTCCTCGGCGCCTTTCTTCAGCGCGTCGACGGCCGCTTTGCAGAGCGGGAGCGTGACATCGCCGATGCCCATGCGGATGACGGGCTTGTCGGGGTGTGCGGCGATGTACTCATTCGTTTTTCTGGCAACGTCCGCGAAGAGGTAATTCGGGACGAGGTTGTCGAAGTTCGCGTTGACCTTCATTTCATTCATCCTTTCAAAGGGTGTTGGTTTCCAAAATTTGCAGAAAGTATACCACAAAACCGCCTGTATGCCTATACCTTTGGCACACAGACGGTGTTGTTTTTTCTTATTAGAGGACCTGCTCCAGCATGGCCTTCGTGGCGCCCCCGTCGAATTCTCCGAAATGGAGTTCACGGAAGGCTTCGAGGCGGTCGGTGCGGAAGTCCTGCTTTGCGAAGACGTCGCAGAGTTCGTCCATGGTCTTCACGACGGGTCCGCCGACAGTCTCTTCGTAGGGGTAGTAGAAGTCCCGGTCCCCTTCGAAGCGGTCGAGGTCGTAGGCATAGAACACGACGGGCTTGTGCAGGAGCGCGTTGTTCATGCAGATGGACGAGTAGTCCGTGATGAGCACGTCCGAGAGGACGGAGAGCTCGTTGGAGTCCGGGTAGTCCGTGAGGTCCAGGATGTCCTCATACTGCTCTGTGAGGGCCTCCAGCTGTTCCCTGCCGGAACTGTCATTCGGATGCAGGCGGATGAGCAGAGCCGCTTTCCGGCCCGCTCCGGCCTCGATGGCGGCCTTCAGTCTGGGGGCATCGAGGTGGGACAGCAGGTTCTGGTCCTCCTCCGGGTCGTCCCGGAAAGTCGGCGCGTAGAGCACGAGGTAGCGGTCTTTGCATGCCGGGAACTTCGCGTCGAAGGCTTTGCGCTTCGCGGCCACGGCGGCCTCCCCCACGTTCTCTTCCCGGAAGAAGTAGTCCGAGACAGGGTTGCCGGTCGTGATGACCTTGCTCGCCGGCAGGCCGAACGCGCTTATGTAGATGGGCCGTATGGTCTCAGCCGAACAGGTGACGTACGTCAGGGGTTTGTTCGCGCCGATCTCTTTCTTTCGCACTTCTTCCGGCTGAGGGATGTCGAGACCGAACTTTTTGAAGGCGCCCTGGCCGTGCCAGACCTGGACGACAGAGGTCGCCTTGTTCGGATGCACCCAGCCGAACGGGAAGAAGTTGTTATTGATGAAAATGGTCTTCGCGCGGCCCATGGTGAAGGCATCCTTCGTCATGAACCGGAGCATGGAGCCGATGCCCCGCTCGAGGTCGTTCCGGTCAACTTTGACGAGGTCCAGCGGTGCGTACGCCGCCAGTTCCCGCTCCGTCTCGGTGAGGGCGCCCTCAAAGCCGCCGTGCATCAGGTTGAAGAGCACGACCCGGTCCTTCTTCACCGGCAGCCGCGCGCCGCAGTCGAAGCAGAAGGCAAAGACCCGGAAGCCGACCCCTTTGATGGTCTCTTTCAGAGAAGATACTGCGCTCATGCGTTCTCCTCCCCTTTGAGGAATGCCTCGGCGAAGGCGAGGTCGGACGGGTAGGTGATCTTGATGTTCGTCACCGCGCCGGGCACCATGACGACGGGTTCGCCTTTCAGCAGGTAGATCTTGCAGCCGTCGGTCAGGACCGCCTCTTCTTCGGGCGTCAGGCTGTCCATGAGTTCCTTCAGTTTGAGAGGCCGGAAACTCTGGGGCGTCTGCATCTGGTGGAGGCGGCTGCGCTCCGGGATCTCCGAAATGGCCGTGCCGTCTTCACTGACGACGATAGTGTCGGTGGCGGGGATGCAGGTGCCGCAGGCGCCGTACTGTTCCACCGCCGCAATGTTGTCGTCGATCATCTGCTGGGTCAGGAAGGGCCGGACCGCGTCGTGGGTGACGAAGACGGAGTCATCATCGAGGTCGAAGTGGTCTTCGAGGTACTCGATGGCATTGCGCAGCGTGTCGTTCCGTGTGGCGCCGCCCGCGAGGACCGTGACCGGTACATCGCCCGGGCCCATGCCGTACTGCAGGAGCAGGTCTCTCGTGTAAGGCACCCAGTCCTCCGGCGTCAGGACCAGCACACAGGCCATGTCCTCCCGGCAGGCGAACTGCTCCACCGAGCGCACGAGGATGGGTTTCCCACCCACTTCCAGGTATTGTTTGGGCATCTCTGCGCCCATCCGGCTGCCGATGCCGCCGGCCAGCACTGCCGCGAATGTCATAGGGTCTCCTCCTCCCCACCATGGGGCGATCTACTACCCCTTAGTTTACCACAAAAGGACTGGCATGGGAAACGATGGCGCCAAGTACCCGAGCCCCTTCGGAGCACAACTCGCCCGGACAGCCAAACCGTTTTCGAACAAACCGCTCCATCTGTCCAAACAAACTCTTACGATTGTCAGTTTTCTTTTTTGCCGGACGTGCTATAGTAGCTTTTTGTACAAACGATTATTTATACATACCTATAAGTCTTATAAAGCTGGTGAACACTATGGCTGACTTCAAACAGCGCTGGCAGGACCTGAAACAGCGGAAGGCGGAGAAAGACGCGTCCCGCGAGCACAGGCAGTACGGCTGGCACCATTTCAAAGAACACTTTTTCGACACCGGGAACCCCCGTTACCTCAGCGGGTTCGAGATGTTCGCGATCCTCATCATCTGCAGCATCATCGGGTACTGCATCGAGATGGTCTTCGGACGCATCACGAACGGGTACTGGGAAAGCCGGCAGTCCCTCGTCTACGGGCCCTTCGGACTCGCTTACGGCATCGGCGGCCTGCTCCTGACCCTGCTTCTATTCCGCGATACAGAGACCCCGCTCTGGAAAGTCTTTTTAAAGTCCTTCGTGGTCCTGACCTTCGCCGAGTACATCATGTCCCTCGGCATGGAACTCGTCTTCGGCCACGTCGCCTGGGACTACTCCCAGATGCCGCTCAACATCGGCGGCCGGGTCTGCCTCCTCTATTCCCTGTTCTGGGGCGTCCTCGGATGTCTCTGGGCGAAGCTCATCTACCCCGGGTTCAACAAACTGCTCGACAAGATCCACCTGAAACCGAAAAAGATCCTCTTCTGGATCATCTTCATATTCTTCGTCTATGACTGTCTCTCCTCGGCCGAAGCAGCCGCCCGGTTCAACGAACGGCAGGAGGGCATCCCGCCCCAGAACACGATCGACCGCATCATGGACAAGCAGTTCCCGGACGACTACATGCGCTGGGTCTACGCCAACTCCATGGACGTCGACGACGAGGGCAACGTGGACACCGCCCACACCCTCGGTCAGAACGAAGAGCGCTACACGCAGAAGATCACCCGCCCGAACACGACCAAATACGACGCATCCAACGTTCCCACAAACTGAAATTTACCTCAAGGAAGGTATTGTTTTTCCAAAAAGGGACTACAGAAGCTTAATAACGCCCTCTGTAGTCCTTTTTTCCTCTTTGGATGCATTTGCACGGAGTACGATTTCCAAAAAAGGGACTACAGGAGTGAGATTTGGAGCTGTGTAGTCCTTTTTTCTCGTTGGAAAAAGGAACTCTCTTCCAAAAAGGGACTACAGAAGCCAAAACAAAGGCTCTGTAGTCCCTTTTTGCCAAATCGAGACATTGAGACAGACGTATTTCTTTCGAAAAAGGACTACAGGAAGCATTTTTGCTCCGCTGTAGTCCCTTTTTCCAAATTCTTAACTTTTGCAGAGTGTGTTACTCTTCTCATGCTTGGCTCCCGGGGAAGGGGCAGCCGAAGAGTGCAGGAGAAAGCCACCTTCCCCTCCCCTGTCCCGGACC
>R21__coassemble_963_pt1 | contig 21124 bp, 15 predicted proteins | sample R21__metabat2_low_PE_053 | metagenome-assembled genome bin R21 | reverse complement strand
GCGTGACCTGACACACCCCTGAAGGAATTTACACACAAATATGGACTTGACTTTCTTTGAACGATCCTGAACAGCGTTTTTCTCGAATTTAACCTACGTATTTCCCGATGAGCCTTTTGCGTAGGTTATTTTTGATTCTGCCAGCAAAAATCTTGCCGATTTCAACCTACGCAAACCCCTATCTCTGCATTTGCGTAGGTTAAATCCAGACTCCGACAGTGAAAATGCTGAAAAACCGACCTACGTATTTTTAATTTTCCCTATTTGCGTAGGTTTTCATGGAGAACAAGGAGAAAAGTTCAGCTGGGGCGAGGAGGCGCCGCAGGTTCTGGACCAAGGGGCATAGGCCCCGACTCCATGAACCTCCGACGAAGCCTCAGCGTCGATCACATCGATAGATTTCAGTTTGTGGAAGACGGTTCCATAATAATTTAAGATACTTCTGGCATAATATTTGGAGCGTTTTAAGACGCTCCCGGAAAAGATCGATCCAGGCAAAGAACCGATCCAAGCAAAGACCAACAAGTGAGAAGGGACTGCTATGAAACGAACCATTCGAAAACTGACGGCCATCCTGATGGCGCTTCTGATGCTGGCGTCGCTGGGCAGCGTGTCCGCATTCGCGAAGAGTGCCGGCACGGCGAAGGCCAAAGACTATAAGACCTACAAAACCTACGTCAGCTTCGGCGACAGCGTGGCGGCCGGTGTCTCAACGTCGACCTACGAAGCGGCCCACAAGACCAAAGAGGCGAAGACGAACTACTTTGTCCGCGTGCCCGGCACCTATGTGGACCGGGTCGCGAAGAAGGTCCACACGAAGAAACTGTACCCGCTGGCGCAGCCCGGCATGCGCAGCGAGGAACTCCGCATGCTCCTCACGGACACGTACAACGGGGACGGCCATGAGGTTTATGTCACCAACGCCCTGAACGGCTTCACTTCGACCGGCGGCAAGTACACCGGTAAAGACCCGGTGAAGGATTATCAGAAACTGCGCGGCCTGTATCAGAAGGCGGTCAAAGAGGCAGACCTCATCACCGTCGGCATCGGGTTCAACGACGTCTGGTTCTCCATTCTGGCGGCAGCCGTCGAGCTCTCCGAGAATGGCAAGGTTTCCAAGACCCCGGAACTGACCCTCTTCAAGAAGGCGGAGCAGCTCGGCAGCATGGGCAAAGCCCTGAAGCAGGCGGAGAACGCGCTGAACACGGTCATGAAGATCGCGCCCTATATCCCGGTCATCACGGAAGCCGGCGTTGAGGCAAAAGCCCGTTATTTCGTGAACTACCGGGCCATCATCGAGCGCATCTACGCCCTGAACCCGGACGTCACCGTCGTCGCCATCGGTTACCACGACGCCCTGCTTCCCGGCGAGCAGTTCGACGCTTCCAACTTCCTCGACTACTTCGCCATCTTCCAGCCGAGCTTTGAGGCGATGAACCTCTACACCATGGTACGCCCGACCGCATACGGCACCTACTACTATGTCGACATGCACGGCACCGAGACCGTTATGAACAGCTCGAAGACCTGGGACCCACATCCGACGGATGCCGGTCACAAGTACATGGCACAGCAGATCCTGAAGGTGCTCCCGAAAGCCTGATCGGTACATCGCCAACGGACAAAACAGACACAAAATACCCCTGTCGGAACACCGGCAGGGGTTTGCTTTTGTGGTTCAGCGCTTCCACTCGATGGGGTGCCATTCGATGAAGCGGTTCTGCATGAAGTCGTCATCGTAGCGTTCGTCGATGAACTGTTCGATGCGGTTCGCGGCGGGGATGTCATACTTCCGCCCGGCCCAGCGGACGAGGCAGAGCCCGGTGAACGCGAGGTCGATCGTCAGGAAGATGGCCAGGATGACATAGGCCATGTGCCACGCGTGGGTCTGCATGAGCTCGTACGTTGCGTCGATCCGCGGAATGGCGAAACTGAAGAGGAGCCCGATGGCGCCCCAGGCGGCGGTCATGCTGAGGCTGACGTAGCCGCGGAAATTCATGAACTGTTCGGAGTAGTCCCAGGCGTACATGCCGAGGCCGAACTCGAGGATGGCGCCGCAGATGACTTCGAGGCCGGAGCCGAGGAAGCCGAAGAGCAGGAACTTCTGCCACTTCTTCTTGTCCTCCCAGACGACGTTGCCGACGTAGAACGCGACGGCGCCGATGCCGTAGAGGATGCAGAACGGGCCCCAGATGGAGACGACATGGGTCTCCCAGGCGCCGTGGACGAACTTGCAGTAGATGCCCTCCATGAGGACACCGAGCAGGCTCCCGAAGAAGAACAGCCAGAAGAGTTCCGGCCGGGCAATGCCGTATTTTTCGTTGAAGCGGGTCGAGAGCAGTCGGATGCGGTGCTCTTCGCGACCGTTGTTCAGGGCTTTTTTCATGTCCTCACCTCCTTCGTTGATGAGGACATTATATAACGATGATTTAAATAATACTTTAAAAAGGAGCAATAGCGCAGGAAAGTTGAAACATACAGATTGCCCGATCTGTATGAAAAAAGAAGCCCGAGAGGGCTTCTTTTAGATTTGTGACGAGTCACTTGAGCCGGCTCAGGAGCAGTACATGTACGACCGAGGCACCCATGAGCAGGAAGATGCTCAGGGGGAGGAGCAGCGGGCTCGCGGTCCGGCCCTGGGCCATGCAGATGGCGAGGTAGGAGAACAGGATGGCGATGAGGAGCTTGATGACTTGCAGGAACGTGCGGGTCAGGCTGATGGCCTTTGCTTTGCCTACGGTGGACGAGATCTCCGAGAGGCCGCGGACGTTCCAAGCGCCGGGGAAGAAGTCGAGGACCGTGAAGGTCAGCCAGATGAACCAGGCAAGGCCGAGCATGACCAGGATGTTGCCCTTTCCGCCGGTGCCGTCGATGTTGCCGGCGAAGTCGTAGTGGGTGGGGACGGCGTCCGGAACAGCGCCCCAGTGGACGAGCAGCCAGATGCTGGCGCCGGCGAGGACCAGCAGACTGAGGACCCCGAGGACGAGGTCATACACCTTGAAATACGTGTTTCCGATGTGCATGGGAACACCTCCTGTGTGTTTCTGAATCTATTGTAATGGAAGGCGTGGGCGATGTATAGATAAATTGTTTTTGTTTATTGTTGACTTTGCGGGACGACAGGAGTATAAAGAAGTTGAAAGTGATATCAATCTGATATCACGAAAATATCAGAAAGTCAATTTGCTCTGCGAACACGCAAACAAACACAGAGAATCAAAGAGGTGTTATTTATGACAGAGAAAATCTATACCACCAAAAAGCTCGGCATGCTCATGCTGCTCGTCATCATCCTCGGGCTCATCGCCGCGACGGGTATGATCCTCGTCGGCTTCATTGGAGGGGTGAACGCTCCCCTCGGTGCCCTCGGCATCCTGCTCTGGATCATCCTGCCCATCTGCATCGGCGGCCTCAAGGTCCTGAAGCCCCAGGAAGCGCTGGTCCTGACCCTTTTCGGTAAGTACAAAGGTACTCTGAAGGGTGAGGGGTTCTACTTCGTGAACCCGTTCTGTACCGCCATCAACCCGGCACAGTTCACCCAGCTCGGCCAGTCCGGTGACATCGCCGGAGGCGGCGGACTCCTCGGCGCCCTGACCAAGGGCGGCTCCGGAAAAGAGACGACAGCGGAATTCGATGCCCAGATGAGAGCCTCCAAGAAGATCTCCCTGAAGGTCATGACCCTGTCCAACTCGAAGCAGAAGGTCAACGACGCGCTGGGCAACCCGGTCGAGATCGGCGTCGCCGTCATGTGGCGCGTGGTCGACACTGCGAAGGCCGTCTTCGACGTCGACAACTACAAAGAGTACCTGTCCCTCCAGGCCGACACTGCGGTCCGCAGCGTCGCGAAGATCTATCCGTACGACATCGCGCCGAATGTCGACACCACCGGTGATGGCGAAGCGGATGACGGTTCCCTCAGAGGGTCCACCGAACTGGTGGCGGCCCGCATCAAGGAAGAGATCCAGAAAAAGGTCGATGCCGCCGGTCTCGAGATCATCGATGCCCGCATCACCCACCTGGCTTATTCGCCGGAGATCGCGGCCGTCATGCTCCAGAGACAGCAGGCCCGTGCCGTGGTCGACGCCCGCAAGATGATCGTCGACGGCGCTGTCGGCATGGTCGAAATGGCCCTCGACAAACTGAACGAGTCCGACATGGTCAACCTTGACGAGGAACGCAAAGCGGCGATGGTCTCGAACCTGCTCGTCGTCCTGTGCGCCGGCAAGGACGCCCAGCCGGTCGTCAACTCGGGGTCTCTGTACTAACCTGTCGGTCCTGAATACGTTTTTAGAAATCATGACAGATATCTTTATCTTCTGGAAATAAGGAGCTGACCCATGGCGGAAAAGAAGCAGGTCCCTCTGCGGCTGAATGAAAAACTGTATAACCAGATCGCGGCCTGGGCAGAGGACGACTTCCGGTCGGTCAACGGTCAGATCGAATACCTCCTGACCGAGTGCGTCCGGCAGCGGAAGAAGGACGGCAAGTACGTCTCCGAGCACCTGGACGAGCCGCCGGAACTGGACATCAAATAAAAAAAGCACCCCATATGGGGTGCTTTTTATTTGTCGTTATCCGAGCGCTACATCCAGGATCATCATCAGGCTGAAGCCGATGGCGAAGAAGACGGTCGGCCAGTTGGAGTGCTCGCCCTCGGCCATGCCGGGGATGAGGTCCTCGATGACGACGTAGATCATGGCGCCGGCGGCGAAGCTCAGGAAGTACGGCAGGATGGCCGTGGCCTGGGCCGCGAAGAGGATGGTCAGAATGCCGGCGACCGGCTCGACCGCACCGGACAGTGTGCCGTAGAGGAAGGCCTTGCCCTTGGAACCGCCGGCCGCGCGAAGGGGCATCGAGATGATGGCACCTTCGGGGAAGTTCTGGATGGCGATACCGATGGACAGCGCGAGAGCTGCGGAGAGTGTGATGCCCATATCGCCACCGGCCCAGCCGGCCAGGACGACACCGACGGCCATACCTTCGGGGAAGTTATGGAGCGTGACGGCGAGGACCAGCATGATGGTCTTCGAAAGGCCGCCCCGTTCAACGCCGTGTTGCATGTGTTCCGGGTCTGCGAGGTCCGGGTGCAGGTGAGGGATGACCTCATCGAGTAGTAACAGGAGCAGGATGCCCGCCCAGAAACCGACGGCGGCGGGGATGAAGCTGAGCTTGCCCATGCTCTCCGCGTGTTCGAGGGCCGGGATGAGCAGGGACCAGACCGAAGCGGCCACCATGACGCCGGCGGCAAACGCTTCGAGGATCCGCTCGAGCATGACGCTCATCTGCTTCTTCATGACGAAGACGCAGGCGGAGCCGAGCATGGTCCCGAGGAACGGGATGAGCAGCCCGTAGGCGATCTGTGTGTTGAACATGGCGATTTACCCCCTGTTCAGTTTCTTGTCATCGTTCAGGGCGTTGACGAGCCGCTTGAAGGCGGTGTCCTCGTCCGCGACGAAGAAGAGGTTGAAGCCGTTGTTACACTCGGCCATGAAGTCGAGGAACGGGCCATTCGCGTAGGCGTTGAAGTCGCCGACGACGACCATCTTCACGTCGTTCTGGATGAGGCGGTCGAGCACTCTGCCCGGGAAACCGGTGGTCGGGTCCCAGAACCTGGTGGGGAACGCCTCCTGGTTGATGGCGATGAGGTTCGTGCCGCCCTGCAGTTTGACCGTTACGAAGAACTGGTTGGCGGTGTCCTCGTCTTTGAGGAATACGTCGTCCGCGTTGACGACGGCAATGTCGAGGCCCTCGACGGGCCGGACGTCGATCATGGTCATGGTTTATGCCTCACAATCTGTCTGATAATCTGAAATATGTGTCATTATAGAATAAGCACGGACGTCAAACAAGAGAAACGCGCCAAAAACTTCCGTTTTCGCGCGTTTCTTTTTCGTTTCTATTGAATTGCTTATATCGTTGTGGCGATGTGCAGAAGAAGCTCGACGATCTTCTCCATCGATTCGACAGGTACGTACTCGTACCGACCGTGGAAGTTGTGGCCGCCGGCGCAGAGGTTCGGGCAGGGGAGACCCCGGAACGACAGGCTCGCGCCGTCGGTGCCGCCGCGGATCGGCTGGATGAGGGGCGTGATGCCAAGGGCTTTCATGGCGTCCGCGGCCCGGTCGACGAGGTACAGGTAGTCCGGGTCGATCTTCTCCCGCATGTTGTAATACTGGTCTTTCAGTGTGACGGTGACGACGCCGGCGCCGTATGTCTCATTGAACTGCGCTTCCAGGTCCCGCAGGAGCTGTTTCTTCTCTTCGAAGAGGCCCCGGTCGTGGTCGCGGATGATGTACTGGAGCGTGGCAGCTTCGGTCTCGCCCTTCATCTCGCAGAGGTAGAAGAAGCCTTCCCGGCCCTCGGTCTTCTCCGGGACCTGGTCGGCGGGCAATGCGCAGTGGAACTCGGCGGCGATGGCCGCGGCGTTCACCATCTTGCCCTTCGCTTCGCCGGGGTGGACGGTCACACCTTTGACGGTGACCGTGGCGGCCGCCGCGTTGAAGGTCTCGTACTCGATCTCGCCGAGCGCGCCGCCGTCGACGGTGTATGCCACATCGGCGCCGAACTGTTCGAGGTCGAAGAACGCGGTGCCTTCGCCGATCTCCTCGTCCGGCGTGAACGCGATGGCGATGCGGCCGTGCCTGTACTGCGGCTCCGTGCCGGCAGCTTTTGAAGCCTCGATGTCGCCGAGCAACACTTCGGCCATCGCCATGATCTCCGCGACGCCGGCCTTGTCATCGGCGCCGAGCAGCGTGGAACCGTCGGTCGTGATGAGCGTCTTGCCCTTGTAGTCGAGCAGTTCCGGGAACTGTTTCGGCGAGAGCACCAGCGGCGCGTCGCCGGACCCGCGAACGGCGGGACCGAGGGGGATGTCCGACCCGTCGTAGTCCCGGACGAACTGCGGGCGGACGTCGGTGCCGGACGTCTCGGGAGACGTGTCCATGTGGGCGATGAACCCGACGACTTCGTCGGCGTCAGCCGTCGCCGGGATGGCGGCGTAAACGTAGTTGTGTTCCTCGTCGTAAAGAATGCTCTCGGCGTGCATCGCCTCAAGCTCTGCCGTCAGCATGCGGCCGAGGTCCTTCTGCTTCTCCGTGCTCGGGTGGGCGCCGGAGGTCTCGCTCGACTGCGTGTCGACGGCGATGTATCGTAAAAACTTTTCAATAACCATATTATTCCTTGCTCCACAAATAGCAGTATGCCTGGGTGCGGGCCGCGAAGTACTCGGTGCGCAGAAGTTCCCGGACCTCTTCCTTCGTGTACCAGCCGGGGATGATCTCCTCCTCGGCGGACGTGCTCGGCCGGAACTCGCCCCGGGCCTTGCCGAAAATGCTGATGTTCTTCTCGTTCGAGAACCCGATGGCGGCGATGGACTTGTCCAGCGTGTCGTCGATCTCGTAGAGCTCGAGGCCGGTCTCCTCCCGGAGTTCCCGCTTCGCGCTTTCCTCGGGCAATTCACCGGGGTCGATGAGTCCGGCGACGAAGTTGTAGACCCAGTGGCCGCAGGCCATGCGGTACTCCTTCGAGATGAGGAGCCGCTCGCCGGTCTCGTCCGTGACGACCAGGATGACCGAGTCGTTGTGGGGTCGGGTGAGCCGTGCGAAGGGGTCGTCGGCTTTGTCAATGTCATGGTCTCTTGAGATCATTTCGTAGACCTTGTCGTTGCCGTCGGCGGTCTCGTAGACGATGTCGTACCGGTCGATGAACTTGCCGGCGTGGACTTTTTGAAGGCTTTTGAATTTCATGGGGTGCATCGCCCTTTCTGTTATGCTGGGAACCATTGTAACACACGGGAGAACCACGAGAAACCCCCCGGGTCCGCTCGGACGCCGGGGGCTTCTCATATCTCACTATGCTCGGATAGGTGTATTTGACTTAGAAGTCTTTGATCGCCTGGAAGAGCTTCGGCGCTTTCTTCTCGACGCGGTCGGAGATCTCACGCTTGACGATCTTGCCCATGCGCTTCAGCGCGTACGGACCGACACAGGCCATCATCTCTTCGGCCGTGTGCATGTCGGCGCCGCCGGGGACGTCACGTCTCAGGTGGATGGCGTCGAAGTTGCAGCGGGTCGTGCAGAGGCCGCAGCCGATGCACATGTTGACGTCGACGACGCTCTTGCCGCAGCCGAGGCAGCGTTTCGCTTCGATCTTGATCTGGTCTTCGGTGAGGGGGAGACGCAGATCGCCAAAGGTCTTCACCGGGTCGCCGTCCATCATCGGAGGTGCCTGGCGTTCGGCGTTGTCGAAGCAGGGGATGGTGATGTCATCCTTGTCGAGCATGTCCCACTCGTGCAGGTTTCTGCCGATGGTCAGGGACTGGCCTTCGTGGACGAAGCGGTTGATGGAGATCATGCCTTCCTTGCCGTTCGCGATGGCATCGATGGCGAAGCGGGCACCGTGGTAGATGTCGCCGCCGACGAAGATGTCAGGCTCATCGGTCTGGTAGGTGATCTTGTCCGCTTTGGCAGTGCCGTTGCGGTTGAGTTCGACTTTGGAACCCTTCAGCAGGTCGCCCCACTCGGCGGTCTGGCCGATGGCCATGAGGATGTTCCTGCAGTCGATGGTCATGGTGTCGTCCTCGTCGTAGACCGGAGCGAACTTGTGGTCCTTGTCGAAGACGGAGGTGCACTTCTTGAAGACGATGGCTTTGACGTTGCCCTTCGCGTCCTTGACGACTTCCTTCGGGCCCCAGCCGTTCTCGATGACGATGCCCTCTTCGAGGACTTCGGCGATCTCGTCCTTCGCGGCCGGCATCTCGTCGCGCTGCTCGAGGCTCAGCATGGTGACTTTGCCGTCGGTGGCACGGACTGCGGCACGGGCGACATCGGCTGCGACGTTACCACCGCCGACGACCACGACGTCACCGTCCAGCTTGATGGTGTTGTCCTGGTTGATGCGGCGCAGGAAGCTGACACCGGACTCGACGCCCTTCGCGTCTTCACCGGGAACGCCCGCGAGGCGGCCGCCCTGGAGACCGATGGCGATGTAGAAGGCCTTGTAGCCTTCGGCACGCAGCTGATCGAGGGTGATATCTTTGCCGACTTCGACGCCGCAGCGGATGTCGGCGCCCATCTCACGGATGATGTCGATCTCTTTTTCGATGATGCCCTTCTCGAGGCGGAAGGACGGGATGCCGTTCAGGAGCATGCCGCCGGGGCGCGATTCACGCTCGAAGACCGTGACGGGATAGCCCTTGGTGCGCAGGTAATAGGCGGCGGTGAGGCCGGCGGGGCCGGCACCGATGACGGCGATCTTGTAGTCGTCCCACTGCTCGCCGACGTCGTTCGTACAGTCGGGCAGGTAGTGGAGACCGTTGTCGAGCTCGCGGTAGGCGAGGAACTTCTTGATCTCATCGATGGCGACGGGCTTGTCGACGAGTCCGCGGGTGCAGGCGTCTTCACAGCGCTTGTTGCAGACGGCGCCGCAGACGGCCGGGAACGGGTTGTCCTGACGGATGAACTCGAGGGCTTCTTCGTAACGGCCCTGAGCGGCCATCTTCACATAACCCTGGACCGCGAGGTGTGCGGGGCACGCAGCCTTACACGGCGATGTACCGGTCGGGTGAGTGTTGATCTGGTTGTGGTCCCTGTAGTCGGGGTCCCAGCGGTCCTCGCCCCAGATGTGGTCATCGGGCAGGTCGTGGACGGGGTACTTGACTTCGGAGTGGTCCGCTCTGTGGAGTTTCTGGCCGAGCTTGGCAGCGCCGGCGGGGCAGACTTCGACGCACTTGCCGCAGGCGACACAGTTGGCCGGGTCGACATGGGCACGGTATGCGGAAGCGGACATGTACGGGGTGTTGAACAGCTGCGAGGTGCGGAGACCGTAGCAGGACCCCGGGGAGCAGTTGCAGATGCCGACGATGCGCTCGGGGCCGTCGACGTTGACGATCTGGTGGACAAAGCCTTTCTTCTCGGAACGGTTGATGATCTCGAGGGCTTCGTCGCGGGTGATATACTTCGCGTCCTTGCCGGAGGTGACGAGGAACTCGGCGATGTCTCCGACACCGATGCACATATGGCCTTCGATGTCGCCGACGCCTTCGCCACGGATGCGCTGCGCTTTCCGGCAGGCACAGACCATGGTGCAGAAGGTGTCATATTTGTTCAGCCAGTGGGAGAGGTGTTCGACGCTGACCTGTTCGTTGGTGTTCGGGATGGCCTTCTCGACGGGGATGACGTGCATGCCGATGCCTGCGCCTCCCGGAGGGACGAGTTTCGCGGCCAGTTCCAGGGGCTCCTGCGGAGCGAGGTTGAACATGGTGGCCACTTCGGGGTGGTCGTCCGGCAGAGTCGGGTGCTCGACCATGTATTCACCGGAGCCGATGACCCATTTCGGAATGGCATACTGGATGCTGTGGTCCTTGTTGTCCCGGTTCTGTTCGATGATGCCGATCCACAGAAGGTGATCGACGACCTTCTGCGCCTCTTCGACGCTCATGTTGTTCTGGAGCGCGAGCCAGGTGATGTCACGGCCCTTCCGACGCTCCTTGAAGCTGAGCATGAATTTGACCTCGTCCTTCGTCAGGAGACGGTCGAGGATCCAGAAGTCCATGTGGTTCTCGTGCATGCCGCCGGGCAGTTTGCGCGGGATGTTGTCGGTGATCAGCTTAGCCAGTTTGATGACGAGTTTTTTCTTCTCGGGGTCATCACAGTGGTAGGGTTCATGCGGAAAGTCAAAGTCGCTGACGTGGATCCGCGGGTTTACTTCTTGTGGCATAATACTTTTCTCCTTCCCAAAACATGTTGCCAGAGGGGCCAGGGGCGATCTGCCACCTAACTGCAGCGCCGCTGGTCTAACCAAAAACCATTCTATTCCTGTTATAGATTGCATGTCAATGATTGATAAAAAGTGTTTAAGATGGTTAGACCACCCGGAAAGAGGCAACGGTTACTTTTTCCTTTTCGAAATCCTTACACGTGTGGTACAATAACAATGTATTTTTTGTGAAAGGAGATATGAGTGTTATGGATACTTTCAACGATACGTTAGAAAGACTGTTCCAGCTCAAAGAACGTGGGACGTCGGTCCGTACAGAAGTCGTCGCCGGTCTGACCACGTTCCTCGCCATGGCCTACATCCTGGCGGTCAACCCGAGCATCCTCGGCAACGTCATGGACGCGAACGGCGTCTTTGTTGCCACCGCTCTCGCATCGGCTCTCGCTACGTTCCTGATGGCATTCATCGCGAACTACCCGATCGCCCTGTCCGCCGGCCTCGGCCTCAACGCTTACTTTGCCTTCACGGTCTGTCTCGGTGAACTGAAAGACGTCCCGGACCCCTGGACCATCGCCCTGACGGCGGTCTTTGTCGAGGGTTGTATCTTCATCCTGATGTCTTTCTTCAAGTTCCGTGAGAAGATCGTCAACGGCATCCCGCAGAACCTGAAGCTCGGCATCACCGCCGGCATCGGCCTGTTCATCACCATCATCGCCCTGAAGGGCGCGGGCATCGTCGTCGCGGACGAATCCACCCTGCTCGGCCTCGGCTCCTTCGCGAGCCCGGAAGTCGTCCTCTGCCTGGTCGGATTCATCGTCATCGCCGTCCTGACCCACTATGAGATCACCGGTGCCATCCTCATCGGTATCCTCATCACCTGGGCACTCGGCATGATCGCGCAGCTGACCGGATGGTATGAAGGCCTCAGCCTGTTCCCGACCTTCTCCGAAGGTCTCCACCTCGACGCCATCAAGAACACCGCGTTCCACCTGAACTTCAGCTGGGCCGGTCAGCACATCGTCGAGTTCCTCGCTATCGTCCTGTCCTTCCTGTATGTTGACCTCTTCGACACCGTCGGTACGGTCGTCGGCGTCGCAGACCAGGCCGGACTGCTCGATAAGGACGGCAACCTGCCCCGCGCAGGCGCAGTCCTCATGTCCGACGCCATCGGTACGACCGCAGGTGCTCTCCTCGGTACGTCCACCGTCACTTCCTTCGTCGAATCCAGCGCAGGTGTCGCCGCGGGCGGCAAGACCGGTCTGACCTCTGCCACCACCGGTACCATGTTCCTCGTCGCGCTGTTCCTTGGCCCCATCTTCCTGGCCATCCCGACCTTCGCAACGTCTGCAGCCCTTCTTTATGTTGGTATGCTGATGATGTCCTCGGTCACCAAGATGAAGTTCGACGACGACATCGCCGACTCCATCGGCGGTTTCATGGCCGTCGCCATGATGCCCCTCACTTACTCCATCGCCAACGGCATCATGTTCGGTATCATGTCCTGGGTCATCGTCAAAGTCTGCACCGGCAAGTCCAAAGATGTCAGCCCCATCATGTGGGTCATCTTCGTTCTCTTTGCCCTGCGTATCGTCACCCTGGTCACGAACTTCATGTAAGTTCACTGATACAATGTAATAGACCTTTTCGGAAGCCGGTCCTCGGGACCGGCTTCCTTTTGTTTTGAAAACGGTTCCATAGTCCCGGGGAAAAGGGGGTTGCACTTTTTTATAAAAAGACTATAATAATGGCACTGTCTATCTTTAGAAATTAAATCAAGCAAAAGAATATTTTGCACAATTTAAATTTCCGAAGGGAGACGGAACAGGACAAAAAATGCTACAGAACAAGGAGCAAACACTATGAATACTATGAAAATCATTGACATGACGCTGAGAGAACCCGGCACGCGCAGCGCGACCGGCATGTCGTTCAAGGAGAAACTGGAGATCGCCAGAACGCTCGATCGGCTGAAATTGGACACAATTGAATTGCCTCCAATCGGGGCCGCGAAAGCGGACCAGCTCTCCAACAAGACCATCGCCTCGATGGTCAGCACCGCTCTGTCCGCCGCCGTCGAAGTCGGTGTCGGCATGGTCGAAGAGACCTGGGAGAGCATCCGCACTGCCCGTCATCCTCAGCTAAACCTCCTTGTTCCTGTTTCCACCGTGCAGATGGAGTACACCTGCCATAAAAAAGCGCCCGCCATGCTGGAACTCATCGCCGAACAGGTGAAGCTCTGCCGTTTCTTCTCGGAGAACGTCGAATTCTCCGCGATCGACGCCACCCGTGCCGAGACCGACTTCCTCTACAAGGCTGTGAAGACCGCCATCGAGAACGGCGCCAACCGCGTCACTCTGTGCGACTCCGCCGGCATCTTCCTGCCGAACGAGTTCGCGGACTTCGTCACCGCGCTCAAAGAGAACGTCCCCGAAATGGAGAACGTCGAGCTCTATGTCCAGGTCTCCGACGAGATGGGTATGGGCATCGCCTGTGCCGCAGCCGCTGTCGCCGCCGGTGCCTCCGGTATCAAGTGCACGGCTGTCCCCGCCGGCCTTCCGACCCTCGAACAGGTCGCGACCCTCGTCCAGAAGAAGGGCGCCGACATGGACATCGCCGCTTCCATCAAGACCACCGACCTGAACCGCTCCGTCAACCAGCTCGAGCGCGTCCTCGCCCCCGTCGAGGAGACCGACTCCCCGTTCCGGGACATGGGCCTTGGCGATGTAGCTGGTGTCACTCTTGACGCCAATGACAGCATCACGGACGTCATCGCAGTTGTCGAGCAGATGGGTTACGACCTCTCCGAAGAGGACAACGCGAAAGTCTACGAAGCCTTCCTTCGTGTCGCCAATAAGAAACATTTTGTCGGTACCCGTGAGCTGGACGCGATCATCGCCTCCACCGCCATGCAGGTCCCGACGACCTACCGGGTCAAGAACTACGTCATCAACTCCGGTAACGTCATCACCGCGACCGCGAACCTGCTCGTCGAGCGCGACGGCAAGGAGATCCGCGGCGTCGGCGTCGGCGACGGCCCCATCGATGCCGCCTTCGATGCCATCGAGCAGATCATCGGTCACCACTACGAGCTCGACGACTTCCAGATCCAGACCGTCACCGAGGGCCGCGACGCCATGGGCTCTGCCCTCGTCAAACTCCGCGCGGACGGCAAAGTCTACTCCGGCAGCGGTATTTCCACCGACATCATCGGCGCGTCCATCCGCGCTTACATCAGCGCTCTGAACAAGATCGTCTACGACGAAGCGTAAGGAGGGCCATACAGCACTATGAAACTTTCTTTTTCCATCCAGAACTGGGACGGCATCGAGTGGCAGGAATTCTGTGACGTCGCGAAGGACACCCGCATGAAGGGTGTCGAGATGTACGACCTCGAGTCTCCCATTTTCCGGGGCAAGTCCACACCGACGAACCCGGAGTACGCGTCGGCCACCCGCCGGCACCTGCAGAATGCCGAACTGAGCATCCCCTGCATCGACACCGTCGCCGACTTCACGGACGCGGACTTCCTGTCCGAGTTCACGGAAGCCATGGAAGTCGCCGTCAACCTCGGCATCCCCTCCATCAGCGTCCACACGAGCAACGATGACCACGACACCAACGTCGAAGCCCTGACCATCCTCAAGGAGATGTCCGAGGACTTCCCGGTCGCCATCCTCGTCGAGACCGTCGGCACCTATTCCGACACCGCGCTGCTGAGAGAACTCCTCAACGAGTTCGCGGACGACCAGGAACTGGCCGCCTGCTGGAACATGTACGCCACCTGCGCGGAGGGCGATGAGGACGCGGAGACCACCATCACGAACCTCGGCGCTTACGTCCACCATGTCCACATCCACGACTACCGCAAAGTCGCGGACAGTATATCGCCCGAACTCATCGGGGAAGGCGAACTGCCGCTGAAAGAGCTCATGAACGCGCTGCGTTCCGTCAACTATGACGGGTTCATTTCCCTGCAGTGGGACCCCGCGTGGATCGAGGGCATCGATGACATCGAGATCATCCTGACCCATTTCTACAGCTGCATGCGCCGGTACCGCCCGACCCGCTATAACCTCAAACACCTCCAGTGGAACAAGGCCCACACCGGCCGCTATGTCTGGGAGAAGGAAAAGCTCATCGACAAGACCTTCCCCGAAGTCCTCGACCGCATGGTCGAAGAGTTCCCGGACCAGACCGCCATCAAGTTCACGACCCTCGACTACACCCGCACGTACTCCCAGTTCCGGGATGACGTCGACGAGTTCGCGAGAGCCCTCGTGTCCCTCGGCGTCAAGGCCGGCAGCAAGGTCACCATCTGGGCCACCAACGTTCCCGCCTGGTTCCTGACCTTCTGGGCCGCCACGAAGATCGGCGCGGTCCTCGTCACCATGAACACCGCTTACAAGATCCACGAGGCGGAGTACCTGCTCCGTCAGTCGGACACCCATACCCTCGTCATGATCGACGGCTACCGGGACTCCAACTACGTGGACATCATCAATGAACTGTGCCCCGAGCTGAAGGACAACAAACCGGGCCAGCCGATGCACGCGAAGCGCCTGCCGTTCCTCCGGAACGTCATCACGGTCGGCTTCCGGATGCCCGGCGCCCTGACCTGGGAAGAGTCCCTCGAGTATGCGGACCAGACTCCCATCGAGGAGATCCGTCGCATGCAGGCGGCTGTCGACGTCAACGACGTCTGCAACATGCAGTACACCTCCGGCACCACGGGCTTCCCGAAGGGCGTCATGCTGACCCACTACAACATCGTCAACGACGGCAAGACCATCGGCGACGGCATGGACCTCTCGACCGCGGACCGCATGATGATCCAGGTCCCCATGTTCCACTGCTTCGGCATGGTCCTCGCCATGACGGCGACCATGACCCACGGCGGCACCATCCTGCCCATCCCGTACTTCTCGCCGAAGTCGTCCCTCGCCTGCATCAACAATGAACACATCACCGCCTTCCACGGCGTCCCGACCATGTTCATCGCCATGCTGGCCCACGACGACTTCCCGAAGACCGACTTCTCCTACATGCGCACCGGCATCATGGCGGGCTCGCCCTGTCCGGTCGCCGTCATGAAGGATGTCGTCGACAAGATGAACATGAAGGAGATCGTCATCGTTTACGGCCAGACGGAAGCGTCCCCCGGATGCACCATGAGCCGGACGACCGACCCCATCGACGTCCGCGTCAACACGGTCGGCTCCGCGTTCCCCGGCGTCGAATGCAAAATCGTCGACCCGGAGACCGGCGAGGACTGCCCGGACGAGGTCATCGGCGAATTCGTCGCCCGCGGCTACAACATCATGAAGGGCTACTACAAGATGCCCAAGGCCACGGCGGCCGCCATCGACAAGCACGGCTGGCTCCACACCGGAGACCTGGCCTGCCGTACGCCGGAGGGCAACTACCGCATCACCGGCCGTTTGAAAGACATGATCATCCGCGGCGGTGAGAACATCTACCCGAAAGAGATCGAAGAGTTCATCTACACGCACCCGAAAGTCTCCGACGTCCAGGTCATCGGTGTCCCGGACAAGGGCCTCGGCGAAGAGATCATGGCCTGCATCATCCTCAAAGAGGGTGAGACCATGACCGAGCAGGAGATGAAACAGTTCGTCCTCGACCACATGGCGAAGCACAAAGTTCCGAAGTACATCGACTTCGTCGACAGCTTCCCGATGAACGACGCCGGTAAGATCCAGAAGTACAAAATGCGTGAACAGGCCATCGAGAAACTCGGCCTGCAGGCAGACGCTGCCATTGAGACGGCGTAAATCGCCACCACGATAGAAAGAGAGCTACATGAAACACCTTATTGACGCGCACTGCCACATCTATCCGGACCCCATTGCCCGGAAGGCGGTCGGGGGCATCAGCCATTTTTATGGCGATTTACCCTTCGACACTTATGACGGCACGCTGCATCGTCTGGTAGAGAGCGGCGACGCCTACGGAGTGGAACACAACATCGTTTTCTCCGTCGCGACGACACCGCATCAGGTCCACAGCATCAATACGTACATCGCGACCTCTGAAAAGTCCCACCCGGGCCGCTTCACCGGCCTCGGCACCATGCACCTCGACTCGGAGGACATGGAGGCGGACTTCCAGGAGGTGCTGGACCTCGGGCTCCACGGCATCAAGCTGCACCCGGACATCCAGGGCTTCGCGATCGACGAACCCCGGGCCATGAAGATCTTCGCGATGTGCGAGGACAAGGGCCTTCCGGTCTATGTCCATACGGGCGACAAACGCTATGACTTCTCGAACCCGAACCGGGTGAAGAACGTCCTCGAAGCGTTCCCGAAACTGAAGTTCGTGGGCCCCCACCTCGGCGGCTGGAGCGTCTGGGAAGAGTCGCTGAAAGTGCTGCCGAAGTACGACAACATCATCGTCGACACGTCGTCCTCTCTCTATGAGATCGACGAACAGCTGGCCCGGGACATCATCCGCGCGTTCGGCTCGGAGCGGGTCATGTTCGGAACGGACTACCCCATGTGGCCGGTCAGCGCGGAGCTGCAGCATATGGAAGCCCTCGGCCTCACGGACGAGGAGTATGAGAACATCTACTGGCGCACCTGCGCGAACCTATTTGATATTTCGCTCAAAGACTGAGAGCGAGCAGGCTTTGTAAAAAGAGAGTACCCAAGAAAGAAGGACCCTTTTCCATGTCTAAGAAAACCTTTGTGACGGTGGACGGTAACGAAGCTGCGGCGTACATCGCCTATGCCTTTACCGAAGTCGCCGCCATTTACCCCATCACCCCGTCGTCTCCCATGGCAGGGAAGACCGACGTGTGGTCCGCCAACGGCAAGACGAACGTCTTCGGACAGCGTGTCCGGCTCGTGGAAATGCAGGCGGAGTCCGGTGCCATCGCGGCCGTCCACGGCGCGGCGGAGACCGGCGCCCTCGCGACGAGCTACACGTCCTCCCAGGGCCTCATGCTGATGATCCCGACCATGCACCGCATCTCCGGTGAGCGGCACCCCGCCGTGCTCCACGTGGCGGCCCGGACCGTCGGCACCCATGCTCCGTCCATTTTCGGCGACCACTCCGACATCTACAACTGCCGCCAGACCGGCTGGGGCATGATCGGCACGAGCAGCGTGCAGGAGGTCATGGACCTCGCGGGCGTCGCTCACCTCGCCGCCATCAAGGCGCGGGTGCCCTTCATGCATTTCTTCGACGGTTTCCGCACGTCCCACGAGATCGCCAAGGTCGAGCAGATGGACTATGCGGACCTGAAGGGCCTCATCGACATGGAGGCACTGGACGCGTTCCGCGCCCACGCCCTGAACCCCGAGCACCCGATGCTCCGGGCGACGGTCCAGAACCCTGACATCTTCTTCCAGGTCCGCGAGGCCAACAACACGGACTACGCGAACCTGCCCGACATCGTGGAAGGCTACATGCAGGAGATCAACAGGATCACCGGCAGAGACTACCACATCTTCAACTACTACGGCGCGCCGGACGCGGAGCGGGTCATCGTGGCCATGGGCTCCGTCTCCACCTGCATCGAAGAGGTCGTCGACCACCTGACCGCCAAAGGCGAGAAGGTCGGCTTCCTGCAGGTGCACCTGTACCGACCCTTTGACATCTCACGGTTCATCGCCGCCATTCCCGAGACCTGCAAGGCCATCGCGGTCCTCGACCGGACCAAGGAGATGGGCGCCACCGGCGACCCGCTCTACCTCGATGTCTGCGCCGCACTGCGCGGACGCGCGGACCTGAAGGTCGTCGGCGGACGCTACGGCCTGTCCTCGAAGGACACCACTCCGGCGCAGATCGCCGCTGTGTACACCAACCTTGCCAAAGAGGAACCCCTCAACAGCTTCACCATCGGCATCGTGGACGACGTCACGCACCTGTCCCTGCCGGAAGAGGGCCCGCTCTACTTCAACGAGGGCGGCGTCGTCAGCTGCAAGTTCTGGGGCCTCGGCGGTGACGGTACCGTCGGCGCGAACCACGACACGGTCGCCATCATCAACGACCACACGTCGAAGTACGCCCAGGCCTACTTCGAGTACGACGCGAAGAAGAGCTTCGGCATCACCAAGAGCCATCTCCGCTTTGGCGATGTGCCCATCCGCTCTTCCTACTTCGTCAAACAGGGCGACTTCGTCGCCTGCCACAGCCCCACATACATGGAGCAGTTCGACATCGCCGAGGAAGTCAAGCCCGGCGGCACGCTGCTCATCAATACGCCCTGGTCCTTCGAGGAACTGGATGCGCACCTGCCCGCCCACGAGAAGCGGGAGATCGCGCGCCGCGGCCTGAACGTGTATACGATCGACGCGGTGTCCATCGCCAGAGAACTGGGCCTCGGCTCCCACTACAACACGGTCCTGCAGTCCGCGTTCTTCAAACTGATGCCGGTCATCCCGGTCGACGAAGCCGTCGGCTATATGAAGGATGCCGCCTCGAAGCGCTACTTCGCGAAGGGCGAAGAAGTTGTAGCGAAGAACCTCGCGGCCATCGACGCCGGCCAGAACGCTCTGGTCAAGGTCGACGTGCCGGCGGAATGGGCGGACGCTGTGGATGCGCCGAAGCCCGAGCGCGACGTCCCCGCTGTCGTCCGTGACATCCTCGACCCGGTCAACGCCCAGAAGGGTGACGACCTGCCGGTCAGCATGTTCGAAGACTACAAGGACGGCGTCATGGACATGGGCATGACCGCGTTCGAGAAGCGCGGCATCGCGACCTTCGTCCCCGAGTGGGACCCGGAGAAGTGTCTCCAGTGCAACAAGTGCGCCTATGTCTGCCCGCATGCGGTCATCCGTCCGTACCTCCTGAATGCGGACGAAGCCGCTGCCGCTCCGGCGGGCTTCCAGATGGTCCCGGCGAAGGGCAAACAGGCCGCCGGCCTCTCGTACAGCCTGCAGATCTCGAACCTCGACTGCACCGGCTGCGGCTCCTGCGCGAACGTCTGTCCCGCGAAACCGGAAAAGGCCCTGAGCATGGTCCCGGTCGAATTCTCCGCCGAGAACTCCGACGGCTGGGAGTACGCGCTGAAACTCTCCGACAAGGGCGACGTTTTCGACCCCTACACCGTCAAGGGCAGCCAGTTCCGGCAGCCCCTCCTCGAGTTCTCCGCGGCCTGTGCCGGCTGTGGCGAGACTCCTTACGCGAAGCTCCTCACGCAGCTCTACGGCGACCGCGTCTTCTGGGCGAACGCCACCGGCTGCTCCCAGGCCTGGGGCTCGGCCATGCCGGGCATCCCGTACACCGTCAACCGCGACGGCCACGGTCCCGCCTGGACGAACTCGCTCTTTGAAAACAACGCGGAATTCTCCCTCGGCATGGTCCTCTCGGTCCAGCAGCAGCGCGCGGCGGAAAAGGCCCGCGTCGAGGCGTACCGCGAGACCTGCACGGACGACGCTGTGAACGCGGCCATCGACAAATGGCTCGAGACGTACGACGACTTCGACGCCTCGAAACCCGCGTCCGAAGCGCTCGTCGCCGCACTGGAAACGGTCGCTGCTTCCGACAGCGCATCCGCTGATGAAAAGTCTGCGGCCGAAACCATCCTCCGGTACAAAGATCAGCTTTCCAAGAAGACCTTCTGGATGTTCGGCGGCGACGGCTGGGCCTACGACATCGGCTTCGGCGGCCTCGACCACGTCCTCGCCTCCGGCGAAGACGTCAACGTGCTCATCGTCGACACGGAAGTCTATTCGAACACCGGCGGTCAGTCCTCCAAGGCGACGCCCCTCGGCGCGGTGGCCCAGTTCGCGGCCTCCGGCAAGAAGCGCCCGAAGAAGGACCTGGGCGGCATGCTCATGACCTACGGCAACGTCTACGTGGCCCAGGTCAACATGGGCGCCGACAATGCCCAGCTCATGAAGGCCATGAAGGAAGCCGAAAGCTTCCCCGGTCCGGCGGTCATCGTCGCGTACGCACCCTGCCTGTCCCACGGCATCAAGCTGGGCATGGCGAAGGTCCAGGACGAGATGAAACGCGCCACCGACGCCGGCTACTGGAACCTCTACCGGTACGACCCGCGCCTCGAGACACCGTTCCACCTCGACTCCAAAGAGCCGACCCTCGACTACGAAGAATTCCTCGACGGCGAAGTCCGCTACGCTTCCCTGAAGCGCACCTTCCCGGACAATGCGAAGGAACTCTTCGAAGAGGGCTCCCGCCTCGCCGCGAAGCGCTACGAGAAACTCAAGAACCACCAGTAAGCGCATCGCAGCTCAGTGCTCGAGAGCCACTCTTCTGAGCGCCAAACCTTCGGCACACCCCACACAAAGAACAGGCACCGCCAACCGGCAACGTCTGCTCAACAAAGGGTCTCCCACCTGGGAGACCCTTTCTTTGATCCTCAACCCCCGCAACTCCGAATTTGTCGCCCTTCCTCGGTGATATCCGCCCTCGCAGCCGGCGGTCG
>R21__coassemble_951_pt1 | contig 21374 bp, 19 predicted proteins | sample R21__metabat2_low_PE_053 | metagenome-assembled genome bin R21 | reverse complement strand
CTCTTCTGACAGAATTGTAAAACTGATTCCCGGAATTCGGGGAATCAGTTTGCCTTTTTGAGGAGGTCCTTGAAGTCTTAGCCCGAAATAGTAAAACCCGTTTTCGGTATTACTGGTTTTGGTTTGCTTTTTGGAAGGATTCCGGGATTTCCCCGTTGGAAAAGGGCAAACCCGTTTCCGGAAGCCTTCTCTTGGGTTTGCTTTTCTTTAAAATCCTGGAATCAGTTGGGGAACTCCCCTCGCAATGGCTCCGTTATTCTCTGCCTTATTCTGGTTGGCGAGAAAGCCGGAAGGGGTAGGGGCCCGGGGACAGGGGAAGGTGGCTTTCTCCTACGCTCTTTGGCTTCCCCTTCCCCGGAGGCAAGCATTTCGACATATTTCAGTTTGTCGGGTATCAAATGCTCTCTGGCGATATAAAGAGAGAGCCTCATCAGCTCTCTCTTTTGCTTCGCTCAGACCGTGTCGCCGTCGGGGAGGCGGCGGTAGATGTCGATCATGCGGTCGTACATCGCGAAATACTCTTCCTTCGTTTTGCGCCAGCCGTTCCAGATGACGTGGTCGCCACGCTCGATGGGCATGTTGTACCAGATGCCCGGCTTGAAGTCGGTGTCGTAGTCCGCTTCTTCGCAGTGGGCGTTGAAGGGGCCGGACTGACCGGGGACGTTGACGAAGCCGTCGCAGCGCTTCCAGTTCGGGTCATCGAAGACGCCGTACTTCGCGAGCTTCTTCGGGTGGAATTTCGCGGTCAGCCAGCCGGCAGACCAGCAGAGGCCGCACATGTCGTCGTAGCTCGGCTTGCGTCCACCCTTGCCGTCGTCGACGGTGCCGTCTGCTCTCTGGGCGAAGTAGTAGATGTCCGGCAGCGGCAGCTGGTGCGGGTTGACGAGTTCCTGGACGACTTCGACCTTCATCTCGTGGGTGACCGCGTCCAGGGTCTTGTTCTTGTTGTAAGCGCGGATGGCGTCGAGGTGGGACCAGGGCGTCTGGAGTTTCCAGCCGTGGATGTCTTCGACTTCCGGCATGAGGCCCCACTGCTGGGTCATGAAGTTGTAGTATTTCATGACGGGCGTGGTCGCGAAGACGGAGTTGATGACCAGCATGTAGTAGGTCATGAACGTCATGCCCGGGTTGCCGAGGAAGGACGCGAGGGTCGTGCCGTTGTTGACGCCGGACAGCGTCGTGACCGTGTGGACGAGACCGCCGTGGCCGCCCGCGAACAGGGGAGACAGGTCGTCGGGGTCGGTGCCGTTACGCTCCTCTTCCGAACCGTAGACGAACAGCGCGCAGATCTCCTTGATGGACGGGCCGCCGAAGGAGTGGCCGAAGATGTTGATCTTCTTGTGGGGGCCTTCCTGACCGAGGTCTTTCAGGACGCCGGGGTACTCACGCCCGAACCGGGCATGGCCGTACTTCTGCGAATGGACTTTACCGTAGTCGACGCGGCCGCCGAACAGGTAGGCCCACAGGACGCAGGCGCGGTCCCAGCCGCTGTTGACGGGACCGAGGGACGGGCGGTACACTTCGATGCCTTCATCGCGAAGGTGTTTGCACAGGTCTTTTTCGTGCGTCAGACCGAAGTGCGGGAACTTTTTGTCGATGAGGTCCTGCTCGCCCCAGCCCATGAGGCCGTGGACGATGACGACAGGATAGTTGTTCTTGTACTCCATAAAAAATCTCCTTGAAACGTTGCTCTCCCGCGGTACATCGCCGCAGGTTTTTACACTTGTACAAGTAACATTATAGGGGAGGAGCATGCAAAGCAATAGACAACAAAGTGCACCGAAATGGACGCGCGCGCCCCGACAGTTTTGAGGGGAGGGAGAGTGTGTTATAATAGGGGCACTGAACTCAAGACGGCCAGCCCGTCAGACCATAAAGGAGGAACCTCCATGAAAGCCATACCCCGTCAGCCGAAACCGGCCATCCTCGCCTTCAACTTCGCAGGCGAGCGCTACGACACCCTGAAAGCCCTCTGCGACGAACTCGACGTGGGTCTCATCAACCACTGTGCTTCCGAGAACCCCGCAGCCTTTTCCCTTTCCATTGGCGATTTACTGGAAGGCGGTTCTGTCGCCACACAGACCGAACTCACGCCCGAAGCGAAACTCGCGATGAGCGCTCTCGCGTTCCCGGAGGAGATGTTCCTCCTCGCGAACCTCCCCGAGGAGACGCTGGACGCGTTCCTGAAGGGCATCCGCGAGAAAGACTTGTGGATCCCGCTCAAGGCCGTCGCCACACCGACGAACGCAGGCTGGAGACCGATGGCGCTCAAGATGGAGCTCATGGAAGAGCATGCCGCCATGCAGGCAGCTATTGCGGAACACAAGGCGAAGCAGGCGGCGGAAGCGGCCGTAAAAGCTCGCGAGACGTCCGATGAGAACTGAGTTCTCGCCCTGCGGTCTCTGTCCCCGCGCCTGTGGCGTGGATCGGAACGCCGATCAGCGCGGCCGCTGTCATGAGACCTCGACCGTCCGCATCGCCCGGGCGTCTCTCCACCAGTGGGAAGAGCCCTGCCTCTCCGGTGACCGTGGGTCCGGCACCGTGTTCTTCACCGGCTGTCCTCTCGGGTGTGTGTTCTGCCAGAACTACAACATTGCGGATGGCACGAACGGCACCGAACTGACGTCACAACAGCTGACCGACGTCTTCCTGAAACTGGAGGACATGGGCGCCCATAACATCAACCTCGTCACCCCGACGCATTTTGTGCCGGCCATCGTCCCGGCGCTGGAGCGGGCCAAAGAACTGGGCCTCCGCATCCCGGTCGTCTATAACACCGGAACGTACGAAACCGTCGAAACCTTACAAATGCTGGACGGCCTCGTGGACATCTGGCTTCCGGACTTCAAGTACGTGAGCCCGGACCTCGCCGCCCGCTACTCCTTCGCGCCAGACTACTTCGACGTGGCCTCCGCCGCCCTCGAAGAGATGGTGCGGCAGACCCGCGCGGCCCAGCGCCACGACACCTGGGTCCCGGACCTCTGTGCCTTCGACCTCCAGGGCATGATGACAAGAGGTGTCATCGTCCGGCACCTCATCCTGCCGGGCTGTACGGAAGACTCCAAAGCGGTGCTGAAATACCTCTATGACACGTATGGGGACGACATTTACCTCAGCATCATGAACCAGTACACCCCGCTGCCGCGCATCGCCACCCTGGCCGGCGGGAAATATAAAGAACTGGACCGTCGCGTCACCGACGCCGAGTACGACGACGTCGTCGACTACGCCGTGGACCTCGGCATCACCAACGCATTCGTGCAGGAGGGGGAAGCGGCCTCCGAGTCCTTCATCCCCGACTTCGAACACTTTGACTTAAGCGCTTTTCTGGAGCGGTAAATCGCCACCGGAAAGGCGCTGTTTTTTTTGGTCTCGTCTAAATAACATACGAAAATCGAACATTTGCGTAATCTTAAGATTATCTAAAGAAGAACTTAAGATAATATAATTGACTCATATTAACGTATGTTCACGCAAGTGTTCACATACGACAACAGAATGGAGTGTATCGAATGAAACATACCAGAAAAGTGTTGGCGCTTCTTCTGGCGCTGGTCATGGCCTTGAGTGCCGTCTGCATCTCTGCCTTTGCCGCCCATAAGAAACAGTACCAGTCCTACATTTTCTTTGGCGACAGTGTTACCACCGGCTTCGGCCTTCAGTCCTATTCGGATGTGGCAGAAGAAGGTGGCACCGCAGAAGGAAAGCGAGTCATCGGAGCATACCCGGACCTCGTTGCCAAGGGCGTCGGCATCGACGAAAACAACGAAAACTATTACAACGAAGCCCACAGTGGCTGGCGGACCTCGGAACTCCGCGAGACGCTGGACCCGTCCTACAACAATGACGACGGCGCCGCCGCGAAAGCGCTGTCCGCAGGCATGGCAAACGGCAAAGCTCTGGCAGACCCGCAGGACCCGGAACTTCAGAAACGAGTCCGTGAAGGGATCGCCGCGTCTGACCTCATCACCATCGACCTCGGTTCCAACGACATCCAGCTGCCGATCATCATGGCCCTGTATGCTGCCATCTACCCGCAGTATGCCACCTATTTCGGACAGCCGGAGTACAAAGACTGGGTCATCGAAGACATGCTGAAGAAGTACGGTTCCGAGAATGACCTGATCGTCAAGCTCACGGAAGCGGTCGCCAAGATCCACGGCATCGAGTACGCGCTGGAGATCGTCTCGAAAGCCGCCCTCAGCGGTCTTTACAAGTTCCATACGAACTATCCCGCTATCATCAATATGATCCACGACATCAACCCGAACGCGGACATCTATGTCATCGGCCTGTACAACCCGCTGACTGACACAGCGATCTCCGACCAGATCCCGATCAAGATCGGCAAGGCCCTCGACCCGGTCATGATGAGCCTGAACCTTTACCTCGCTCAGCTGAACCCGGCGAAGAAGTACTACACCTATGTCGACGCGTTCAACACCTCGGTCATCGGAACCATCACCCTGACCGCTCTCGTTGGTAAGGACATGAACCTTGCCGGTATGGGCGATTACACCATGAACATCCATCCCAATGAGAAGGGCCATGCGTATATCGCCGACCAGGTCCTGAAGGCGATCCCCGACGTGGAAGACCCGGCCCCGGCGGAAGAACCCGCACAGCAGGATCCTGCACAGGAGCAGCCGCAGCCCGCCACTCCCGCGAAGGAAGAGCCCGCCGACAAGGACCTCCTGAACGGCGTTTGCCAGGGCCCCGATGGCAAGTGGGCGATGTACCTCGACGGACAGGTCGACACGGACTACACCGGCATCGCGCAGAACCAGTACGGCTGGTGGCGCATCGAGAACGGTTACGTCAACTTCAACGCGCAGAGCATTTACCAGAACGAATACGGCTGGTGGAAGTGCACGGACGGCAAGGTCACCTTCAAGGAACAGGAGATCTACCAGAACCAGTACGGCTGGTGGAAGTGCACCGACAGCAAGGTCACGTTCAAGGAGACCGGCATCTTCAAGAACAAGTACGGCAAGTGGTACTGCAAGGACAGTAAAGTCGACTTCAACAAGAACGGCAAAGTCAAATACAACGGAAAGACCTACACCGTGAAGAACGGTAAAGTTGCCTGAGGCGATTTGCGAATCCAACCCCGAAAAACGAAAAGAGAGCTCGAACTTCGAGCTCTCTTTTCTTATTCTTGTTCGACTTATTCTGCGCGTCCCTGTTTCTTCATCGCGAGGCCAGCCGCCTTGATGACCAACTTGTTCGTGATCGGGATGGCTTCGACATCTCTCTTCAGCTTCAACTTCTTCATCATGGTGTCAGCAGAGTCGACATTGAACTCTACCCCGGAGACGAAACTGGCAACGGGAGAACCGAGGAAAACGATCGGCCAGGCCATCTCTTCCGAAGTGGCAAGGCGTCCTGCGGTGCCGGCTTCCTTGAGGAGGGCTTCCTCTCCGCCGGCCATCTTCTCAAACTCGTCTTTCATGCCGGTGTCAGTGGACCCGGGCATGACGTTGTTCACACGGATGCCGAGCTTACCGAGCTCGACCGCCTGCTTTGCCGCATAGTAGGAAATGCAGCGTTTCGCGTACATGTAAGCAAAGGTGGAAGGCGAAATCTTCGCGAGTTTCGCGACGGACTTCTCAACCTGCTTCCATGTCTTCGCTTTGAGGACTTTTTCTTCTTCCTTTTTGTACTTTAGCCAGTTGAGGCCGGCCGTGGAAGAGACATAGACGATCGACCCGCCGGCACTCATGCGCTTCTTAAGATAGGTCTCAGTGATGTACCAGTTTGCAGTGTAGTCACAGTTGAACGTGGTCATGTAGTCGGTCTTGGCGCCGGACAGGCCGGCGACGCCGAAGAAACAGTCGATGTGCTTTGGCAACTGCGCGAATGCCGCGTCGATCGAGTCTTTGTCTGACAAGTTCGTGGCGATTGACTGCTTGATGCCGGGGACGTCACATTCCCGCCGCTGAAGGGTGTAGACCTCTGCGCCAAGGTCGACCAGCAGTTCTACGGTCGCGCGGCCCATACCGCTGGAAGCGCCGGTCACGACGCAGGTCTTTCCTTCATATCCAAAAGCGTTTTTCAACATAATCAAAATCCTTTCCGGACGACAGCCCAGTATGGCGTCAGGGGAGAAGACCCGCACCGGAAGAGCAGTCGATGTGTTCCAAGTGCGGGTCGTTCCCAAGGTTATGGATATTATCTACTCAGGCAGACGCCGGAGTCAATGACGTGAGATGCGCCGTTGACGAAGGACGATTCGTCAGAAGCAAGGTAGACGGCGAGAGGAGAAATGTCCTCCGGCATCGCGATGATGCCGCCGGTCCATTCCCAGGCATGGGCATTGTAACCGGACTTGTTGTGGACTTCGGAACCGCGCTCATTGAAGACGGGGGCGGAGTCGGTGATGTTGGTCAGAACGGGGCCGGGGCAGATGGAATTGCAGCGGATGCCCTTGCGTCCGAACTCGAAGGCGATGGACTTCATGAAGGCATTGGCGCCGGCCTTGGAAGCGCAGTATGCGGGACCGCCGGTGGCGGACTCGAATGCGCCGTTGGAAGTGATGAGGACCATGGATGCAGGGATCTCATTGGGAACGAAATACTGCAGCGCGGCGCGGCAGATCTTCATGGTGCCGGTCAGGTTGACGGCAATGCACTTGTCCCATGCCTCGTTGGTCATCTCGTCGATGAGGGTCATGTCGTCGATGACGCCTGCGTTATGGGAGAGGACGTTCAGTGTGCCGAACTTCTCGACAGCGAGGTCGACCGCAGCTTTGCAGTCTTCGTCGGAGCAGATGTTGCCCTTGGTGGTGACGAGGTTTTCGACGGGGAGCTCTTCGTCTTCGACGTCCTCAACGAGCTCTTCGAGACGGTCGGTGTTGATGTCGACAGCAAGCACTTTCGCGCCTTCCTTCAGGAAGTCCATTGCGATTGCTTTGCCCATACCGGAAGCGGCACCGGTAACGATGGCGACTTTTCCATCTAAACGATTGGCCATGATAGATTCCTCCAAATATCGTTAAATCGTGATTTTTTGTTCGGGGTCATAGACGACGGTGGACGGGTCGAAGGGGTCGAACTGACCCATATAACCGTTGGCGTCGCAACCGTTGTCAAAGTAGATGTCGCATCCGGACAGGTAGCTGTTGCGGATGTCGATGGTAGTGGCGATGCAGAAGGCTACCTCTTCAGGTGTGCCGGGACGGCCGAAGCCGCTGTAGGACATCTGCTGTCCCATGCGCTCGTCGTAATCGCCGACTGCTTCAAGATCCGCTTTGGACTGAGCCGTTTCGACGAATCCGATGGAAACGGTGTTCACGCGGATGCCTTTGTTTCGACCGAAGGGATAGTTGCACTTGCGGGCATACCACCAGACGAAACTGCGTCCGAAGACGTAGGCCATGTTGGACGCGGTCGGTCCATCGCCAAAGTCCTCGAGGTATTCGACGAACTCTTCGAGGAACTTGTCTTTGTCGGTCAGGGAGAGTTCGAAGATGTCTTCCGGCCACATTTCCTGCGGCATGAAGTGTCCGGCGCAGGAACAGATGTCCATGATGGCGGCGCCGGGTTCCATGACCCGGTAGAATGCCTCGTTGATGTGCATGGTGCCGAGGACGTCGACTTTGACGATGTCCCGGGCGGTCGCGAAAGCAGGGGTGAGACCCGCAAGCTGGATGACACCCTGGACTCTGCCGAGAGACGCTGCAAACTCGGCCAGCGCGCCACACTGCGCGGGGCTGGACGTGTCACAGACCAGACCTTCGGCTTCGTAGCCGAGGGCTCTCATCTCTTCGACTTTCGCGTCGATCTTTTCCTGGTTGATGTCCGAGACGACCACGATGTAGCCGAGTTCACACATCTGTTTGACACATGCGGAGCCGATGCCGCCGGTGGCACCGGTCACGACACAAACCTGTTTCATAGCATTACCTTCTGAAAAAGGCCGCCTGCAAAAGAATTTGAAGGCGGCCTTTCGACATTAAATCTTATTCACCCAGTTCGTCGAGTTTTGCGCAAAGCTCTTTGACGGTGGCTCTGTCGAGGCCGACCTGCGGGAACTTGAGAAGGGAGCCGATCTTCATGCCCATGACGGGGCCGAATTCAGCGGATCTCTCCATGAAACCGGGGAAATACTCTTCGATGATCTTGCAAGCTTCTTCGCTCTGAAGTACGTCTTTGAGACTGCTCTTGGAAGTGATAGCCATAATAAAATCCTCCTAAAAATGTTTCATTGTTTGCGGGAAACTGCGCTTACAGTCTTCCCATTGGCTGATTCCATCTTAACAATAAAAAAGTTACCTAAGTAGTGGAAAACTTAGGTAACTTTACTACTCAAAATTAGGTAGAGGTCGTTTACGTGCTCTGATTCAGCAGTTTGACCAGCAGCGCCTGGCGGCTGGAAACGTGGAATTTCTCGTAAATGTGGGCGATGTGCTTATAGGTCGTCGAGGTGGCGATATGTAAGATCTTCGAGATGTTCGCCGGAGAAACGCCCTGGCAGATGAGGTCGACGATCTCGACTTCGCGTTCGGTCAGCTGCGTGTCGGAATAGAGCGGGTTCGAATGGCGGAAACCGCCCGGGATCTTGACGTAGAAGTTCTTGTGCAGATTGTTGAGGGCGGGGACCAGAATATTCAGCACATCGATGTCATGCTCTTTGAACTTCTTGTTGTCCTTCATATCGAAATTGAAGACGCTTCGCGGCTGCCGGTTGAGATCGTAGAGAATGAAGGAGAGAGACTCGTTGATCCGGTTCTCTTTGATGTAGTCCCGCAGGAATTCGGAGTCCGGCATGTCCCACCAGCGGATGTAGCTGATGAAAGGCGTGTTTTCCTGCTCGTCAGCATTGGCCGTCCAGGCCCAGACACCGTTGAGCTCTTCTGTCTTGGAGTAGTATTCGTTGTAGATGCGGATCCAGTTCGGGTTGAAATTGTAGAGGTACTGGTCTACAAGGTTCCGGTTGCCATCGAGGAAGAAGATCATGGCGCTGTCGAAGTCGAAGAACTCTTTCAGACCGTCGACGATGGTGACCGTGAAGTGGTAGGGGTCGTGGTCCTTTCCGCACTTGACGATAAAGTCATAGAGCTTTTCCCAGTTGAGTGTGGTGCTCATCGTTTTCCTCCGTTGTCCATATCCATAACCAAACATGTGTATGATTCTGACTTAACCATACCATATATGAGAAAAATAGAAATACGCAAAATTAAGTACACCGCCCAAAAAGCACGTAAAGACGCGCTTTGGACGGTGCGTTTAATTCATAACAATATACTCAATCGGACAAACGTCAGGCCCCATTCATCTGCTCAAAGATCCAGTCTTTGACCTTTTCTTCCTGAAGATCTCGTTTCAGCCCGGAAAGGCTCGGGCCGAAGAACATTTTGAGCATTTCCATCGACGTTCCGTCTTTGCGGCACTTGTCTTCGGCTTTGGCGAGAAGTTCTTCTTCGGTGACTTCCGGTTTCAGTTTCTCCATGAGCTCCTTCATGACGAGGTCGGACTTTGTCTCGAACCAGGCGGCTTCCCGCATCTCATCTTCCATCGCGGCGAGTTCTGCCGATTTGTTCAGGTGTACGGCGCCGGTGGTCAGCGTGTCATATTGCATGTTGTGCTTGGTCTGGAGCATAAAGTAGTTGAACATGTTCTGGACCTGTTCTTCCGGCACTTCGATGTCATAGAGCTTGACGAATTTCCGGTATGCCTGTTCTTTTGTCATGATACGACCTCTCTTTCCGGTGCGGGGGTGTCGGCCAGGCCGGCTTCCGTGGTGAGCAGGGTGGAGGCGACGGAGGCGGCGCTTTCCAGGGCGAGGCGGCTGACTTTGACCGGGTCGATGATGCCGTTTTTCACCATGTCGACATAACTGCCAGTGTCGACGTCGTAGCCGGTGCCCTTCGGCTGCTCTTCAAGATGGGCGAGGACGGCGGGGCCGTCAAGGCCTGCGTTGAGGGCGATCTGCCGTGCTGGTGCCTTGAGTGCTTCACAGAGGACCCGGGCGCCGGTGCGCTCGTCATTCTCCAGGGTGCCGGCAAAGGCCGCGACGTAGTCGAGAACGTCGAGGTAGGCGATGCCACCGCCGGCGACGATGCCTTCCTCCAGAGAGGCACGGGCCGCGTTGACCGCGTCTTCGATGCGCATCTTGCGCTCCCAGAGTTCGGTCTGCGTCTGGCCGCCGACATCGATGACGGCGACGCCGGAGACGAACTTGGCGAGGCGCTCTTCATAGCGCTGCTTGTTGAATTCGTAATCGGTGTTTTCGATCAGGTTCCGCAGCTCCTGGATCCTCCGCTCGACCGCTTCCGGGTCGCCGCCGGCGCCGGTGATGACGGTCTGCATCTTCGTGATGCGGATGTCCGCCGCGGTGCCGAGCTGTTCGCGGGTCACCTTGCGGATGTCGAGACCGAACTTGTCGGAGATGAACTCACCGCCGGTCTGGACGGCAAGGTCCTCCATTCTCCACTCACGGCCTTCGCCGTAGTTCGGAGCGATGATGGCACACATGTTGAGGTCCAGTTCGTGGAGCGGGTTGTTGATGAGGGTCAGTGCTTCGGCTTCCAGCCCGTTACAGATGAGAAGGAAGGACTTCCCGTCTTCCGCCGCCAGCATAAGGGCGGGAACGAGATCCTGCGGATTGGTGACCTCTTTGTCGGTCATCAGGATGTAGGCGTCCTTCAACTCGCAGACGGTCTGGTTCTTGTCGGTGCACATGTAGGGGGAGATGAAACCGCGCTCGAAGACGATGCCCTCCTGGATATCCAGGGTGGTCACGTACTTGCCGGTCTCGTCGACCTTGATGACACCTTCCATGCCGACTCTGTCGAGGGCTTCACCGACCAGAGCGCCAAGTTCCTTGTCTTCACAGGAGATGGCGGCGACGTTGGACAGGTCTTCTTTGGTGGAGATTTCGATCGCGTTTTTGTGGAGTGTTTCCACCGCGCAGTCCGCTGCTTTCAGGATGCCCTTCTGCAGCTGGATGGGGTTGGCGCCCGCGGCCACGTTCTTGAACCCTTCCTTCAGGATGGACTGCGCCAGGATGGTGGCGGTGGTAGTGCCGTCGCCGGCGGTGTCGTTCGTTTTGATGGCGACGGACTTCATGAGTTCGACGCCCATATTTTCAACGGGGTCTTCGAGGACGAAGGCACGGGCAATGGTGACACCGTCATTGGTCACGAGGACTTTGGCGTCTGCCATAGCGGTGTCCGAATAGTCGGAACCCCGCAAACTTGCTTTCTGATGCATGGTGGCGTTGCGCCCCTTCGGACCCAGCGTCGCTTTGACGGCATCGGCCAGTTTGTCGATGCCCGACATCATTCTGTGGCGGATGTCTTCGCCGAATACAATGTCCTTTGCCATAGAAAAGGACCTCCATAACCTGTGTATTTTCCCACCGTGGGAGTCTCTCAGAAAAAGGGCAGGCCGTGCGACCTGCCCTCATAGTAGTATACTCTAAAACTTAGAATTTTGCCATCATGTCGTTGAACTTCTCGAGTTCTGCCGGATCCATGGCGAAGCCGTTTTCCTTCTTCGGATACTCTTCGTCCTTGACGTCGTCGAGCCAGCCCATGTAAGCTTCGCAAAGGAACGGAAGCAGTTCGGCATAGGTCTTGGCGTGGACTGCCTTGGTGGGCATGACGCCGTAGGTGTCCATGTCGACCATTTCGGAACCGTCGCAGGGAGCGCCGGCGGCGATGCCGATGACCGGAACACGGAGTTTCTCGGAAATGGCCTGTGCGACTTCCTGAGGAGTGAGCTCGATGGTCATACAACCCATACCATTTTCCTGATACTCATAGCCCCACTTGAAGATGTCGAACGCCTCTTCCGCGGTCTTGCCGAGTCTCTTGTAGCCGGTGGCGTTGGTCTGCCAGCCGGAGATGGCGCCGATGTGGCCATAGGTCGGGACCCAGTTGTCAGACATATACTTCAGGACTTCGTTGGTAACGCCCATCGGAAGGATGGAGTCGGCACCGTCGAAGATGAGCTGTGCGCCGTATTTGACAGCGTCAACTTTGTCAGCATAGAACTGGATCGGAAGATAGAAGTTCATGTGCATGATCTTCGAATACTCGCGGTATTTGATGACGGAAAGCTGGGAGTTTGCCCACTCGGCATCCCAATCGGTGGTCTGAAGAGCACCGGCACGAATGGAAAGGATGCCGGGGACACGGAAGACGTCGCAACCGACCATCTCAGCGGCAAGAGCAAAGAACGGGCCAAGTTCTGCGGGGCAGACCTGACAGATCTTCTCGCCTTCGTCTTTCATTTTCTGAAGTTTGCTGAGGCTCTTTCTGGTTTTGGAAGCGGTTGACATTTTGATGTCAGCAGTTTTGTTATCAGCCATGATGTAGTTTCCTCCTTAAGGATAAAATACTTTACGAGTCTCCGGGCGGGGGCCCGAAGCCACCTTTCTGCATCTCCTATTCTAAAGAACCGTCAAGGTGGAAAGACATACCCAAAATTATGCAACTTTAGGTAGAAATTTTAGTACCACCCCTCCTTCGTATGCACTTTCTTTACCCTGTCAGAAATTTCAGACACATTACAGAAATGCTTGGTATATAGGACACATAGATAAAATTTGTTCGATTTATCTTAAGAAAGACTTAAAGGAGTGTAAACAAATGAGAAAAACCAGAAAGATCTTGGCGGTCCTCCTGGCAATGGTCATGGCGATGAGCGTCCTCTGCATGTCAGCATTCGCCGCAGAAAAGAAAACATATGAATCGTATGTTTTCTTTGGCGACAGTATCACAGCTGCCGTTGGCATCCCGGGTTATAACGCATTCTTACTTGCCGGACAGTCTGCGGAAGGCGAACGCGTTCCCGGTTCTTATCCGGACCTCGTTGCCAAAGGCGTAGGCATCGATAACGGTAAAGAAAACTATTATAATGAGTCCCACAGCGGATGGCGTACCTCGGAACTCCGCGAAGCCATCGACCCGGACTTCGTCAATGTCGACGGAGCAGTCGCGAAAGAAACCGCTGCGACCATGGCAGGCCATGATTTGGAAATCGACCCCGCGAAAGATGAAGTGAAAGAGAGATTCCGTGAGGAGATTGCGAAGTCCGATCTGATTACGATCGACCTTGGTTCCAATGACCTTCAGCTTCCGATCATTATGTCTCTTGGCACGGTCCTGAACCCGACCGCCAGTGAAGATTATAAAATGGGTCTGATCGAACAGCTCCTTCGCAAGTATGGCGACGCAAACGAGGTCATTACCCAGCTGGCTGACTCTGTAGCAAAGATCCACGGTATCGAGTTCGCACTGGAAACGGTTCTCAAAGGTGCTGCCAAGGGTATCAGCCAGTTCAATGCAAACATCCCGGCGATCATCGAAAAGATCCAGGACATCAACCCGACCGCTGACATCTATGTCATCGGCCTCTACAACCCGCTGACCGATACGCAGATTTCGGAAGAACTTCCCCTCAAGATCGGCAAGATCATCGATCCTGTCATTCTCGGTATGAACCTTTATCTCAGCCAGCTGAGCCCGGCACGCGGCCACTACACCTATGTTGATGCATTCAATACCAAGGTTCTTAAGACTCTTACTCTTTCGACCATCATGGGTGAAGATGGAAACTTCGGTGGCTTTGGCCAGTACGTCTGGTACATCCATCCCAGTGAAGCAGGCCACCAGTACATCGCCGACCAGGTCCTGAAAGCCATCCCCGACAAACCTGCCGTCCTGAACGGTCTCGTCAAGGGCGAAGACGGACGCTGGGCAATGTACAAGAACAACAAGGTCCAGAAAGTCACCGGCGTCTTCCAGAACGCCAAGGGCTGGTGGAGAGTCAAAGACGGTTACGTGGACTTCGAAGCCAACGGCATCTATCAGAATGCTCTCGGCTGGTGGAAGACCACGAACGGCAGAGTCACCTTCAACGAGACCGGCATCTTCTCGAACGAGAACGGTAAATGGTATGTCCGCAACTCCAAGGTCGACTTCACCAAGTACGGCAGAGTCAAATATGACGGCAAGTACTACTACGTCATGGGCGGCAAAGTCGTAGCCTGACACATTCGACATTTCAGAGACATCAGGATATCTCCCTTGTAAATGGGAAGCGCCCCGGCAAAGGTCGCCGGGGCGTTTTCATATTATATTGTACGGAAAGAAAACAGATACGTTTATTTTCAGACATTAATAAGAAAAGTGTGCTAAATTTGTGACACAAACTATAACCATTTTCAGAAATGGAGTGTTGCTAATGAAGAAAACCCGTAAACTCATCGCACTTCTTCTTGCGATGGTCATGGCAATGACAGCGTTCTGCGTCTCTGCGTTTGCTTTGCGGAACAAACAGTACCATGCCTACACCTTCTTCGGTGACAGTGTTACCGCGGCGGCGGGCATCCCTTCCTACTATGAGTTCTACAAGCAGAATCCTGTGACCGGTGAGATCGAAGGTACGGCAGAAGGCCAGCGTGTTCGCGGGTCCTACCCCGACCTGGTCGCCAAGGGCGTCGGCATCAACAACGGTCTGGAAGGCTATTACAACGAGTCTCACAGCGGATGGAGAACATCCGAAGTCCGTGAGCTCCTCGACCCGGACTATTACAACGATGACGGCGAAGTGGCCAAAGCGCTTTCCCGGGCAATGGCCAACGGCAAGAAAATCGCCGATCCGGCAGACCCCGAACTTCGCAAAACGGTCCGTGAAGAACTCTCAAAGTCTGACCTCGTCACACTGGACCTCGGTTCTAACGACATCCAGCTCCCGATCATCATGACCCTCTACTCGGTCGTGAACCCGACCGCCAGCGAGGAGTATTCCGCCTGGATGATCGAGAACCTGCTGAAACAGTATGGTTCCACCAACGAAGTCATCAAAGTCCTCGCGGATGCCATTACCGCGGTCCATGGTATCGAGTTCGCACTGGAGAAGATTTCCCAGGCGACCCTGACCGGTCTTCACAAGTTCAATACGAACTACCCGGTCATCATCGACATGATCCGTGACATCAACCCGAACGCGGACATCTATGTCATCGGCCTGTACAATCCGCTGACCGACACCAAGCTTTCCAAGGACATCCCGCTGCCCCTCGGCAAGATCCTCGACCCGATGATCCAGGGCATGAACCTCTACCTGAGCCAGGTGTGTCCGGCACGGCAGTACTACACCTATGTCGATGCCTTCAACACCAAAGTCCTCGGTACCATCAACGTCATGGATCTCATGGGTGATGGCGGCCTCTCCGCCGAAGGTATGGGCGCATACACGTTGTATGTCCACCCGAGTGAAGAAGGCCATGCGTACATCGCGAGCCAGGTCCTGAAAGCGATCCCGAACGAGTCCGAACAGCAGACCCCCGCGGAACAGCCGGGCAATGACCCGACTCCGGCGGACCCGGCCAAACTGAACGGCATCGTCCAGGGTCCCGATGGCAAGTGGGCGATGTACAAAAATGACAAGGTCGTCACCTCCTACACCGGCATTGCGCAGAACCAGTATGGCTGGTGGAGAATCGAGAACGGCTATGTCAATTTCAACGCCCAGAGCATCTACCAGAACGAGTACGGCTGGTGGAAGACGACGGACGGCAAGGTCACCTTCGACGAGCAGGAGATCTACCAGAACCCCTACGGCTGGTGGAAGACCACTGACAGCAAAGTCACCTTCAAAGAGTTCGGTGTCTTCAAGAACGCGAACGGCTGGTGGCGTGTCGTCGACTCCAAGGTCGACTTCAGCTTCACCGGTATCCAGTCCAACCAGTACGGTACCTGGTACCTGAAGGACGGCAAAGTCGACTTCAACAAGAATGGCAAAGTGAAGATCGACGGCGTGACCTACACCATCAAAAACGGCAAGGTCGTGGCATAAGACATCCACAAATCGAGAAAAGTAAAAGCGCCCCGACAAACCGTCGGGGCGTTTTTCCGAAACTTGTGTCAAAGTGTACGGTGTCCATTTCGGGCGTGTGCTCCTATAATGGCAACTGTAAGGACCGGTCGGCACCATGTGTGGCACGCCGGCCGTACAGAAAAAACGGTATTTAATATTAGGAGGTACCACACATGTTAACTCTCGATTCCAAAGTCAAAGCCCTCAAGAAGAGCCCGGAAGCTACTGCCATCATCGTCAAGTACAGCCCCGGATTCGCGACTGACCCCCAGATGAAACTCGTCCAGGGTCTCACCATGAGAAAGCTCCTTTCCTTCCCGCAGGCCGGCATGACCGAAGAGCAGGTCGCCGCTCTCGAGAAAGAGCTCCTCGACGCTCAGATCGAAGGCTAAGTCCTTTTACTCAAAGGAATGCAATAAAAGACCTCAGGCGCTCGCTGAGGTCTTTTTCCATTTGATAAGCGTTTATCCGAAGTGGCTTTCCCGGATCTCCAGTGCTTTCAGGATGATCCGCAGCCGCAGCTGTACGTCCGGGTCCTTGAGGTCGTCCCACAGTTCCTTCTTGATGCGGGACAGGCGTTCGAGGAGCGTGGAGCGGTGGATGTACAGGGCATCCGCCGTGGCGGTGACATTCATATTATTGTTCAAATAAGTGCGCAGGGTCTCGATGTAGCTCGTCTGGGACTGGGCATCGTGCTCGAAGAGCCGCTTCAGGCCGTCCGAGTAGTACATCTCGAGGGGCTGGTCGCCGGGGGCGTTGATGATGAGCTCTTCCAGCGCGTACTCTTCAAAGAAATAGAAGGTCTCATCGGGGTCGAAGATGCTCCCGTTCTCGAGGGCGATGCACGCCTGCGTAAAATGCCAGCGGGCGGAGTAAAGGTCGGAAAACGGCGAACTGATGCCGACTTTCAGGCTGGCGGTGTCGAACTGCTCTTCCAGAAGCTGGACGAACTGCCGGCGGGCTTCCGCGCTGTTGTCGAGGCGGTCCGCGCTGGTGAACAGCACGACGGCCGCGTCATAGGAGAACGCGATGCTTCCGGTGAACATCGCCTCCAGGTTCTCACACACGTAGGAGGCCGGGACCTTGCTGAGCCGCTCGGTGGGCTGGAGGACGATGCATCGCCACAGCTCGGGCAGGTCCATGTTCTCGAGGCGCCGCCGGTCTTCAAGGTCGACGGGCATGTCGTCCATGAGGCTCTGGAACGTTTTGCGCAGGACGCTGTGGCCGGAGCTCAAGAACTGGGAATGCTGCTTCATGGCGAGCATCAGGTAGTGCGCAAAGAGGCGGATGAGGGGCTCGTCGCCGGGGCGGTAGGGCCGGTTGCGGTACTCGACCGTCAGGCTGCCCGCGTATTCGTCGGAGTCGAACAGGTTGTAGCTTAAAAAGGACTGGCCGAGGAGCTCCATGTGGATGGGGTCGGTCTCATCGAGTTTCATGTCGGTCGCGCTGAGGAACTGGTTCAGGGCCGAAAGGCTCAGTTTGTCGGAACCGCTGTCATCGATGGCGACGTACTTCTGGTCCTCGCCATAGCCGGCACGGGTCACGAAGCGGAACTCGGAGTCCAGCACCATGACGGGGTTGCGGAACAGTTTCGACGTGGCTTCCGTCATCTCGGCGAGGTCCGCGGTGGTCTCCACGACCTGATGCAGCCCTTCGTACCAGCGGTCGAACCGGTCGAAGATGGACGTGACCAGGTTCATGATGGCAAAGGGGTCCGTCTTCTGTTTGAGACGGATGAGGCAGCACCGGTCGAGGTAGTGCTGGACCATCGGCGCGTTGCCGGAGCAGATGATGACAGCGCCCTTCTCGAGCTTCAGGTGCCGCGGGAACTGGTCCCCCGGCAGAATGTACAGGTGGTCCGCCTGCATGGGCTCCGCCGAGTCCAGGAAGAACTCGGGACGACGCAGGCTGAGGCCGGGGGCGTGGTAGCCCGTCAGCTCTGCCGGTATGGTCTCATTGATGTTTTCATACAGAATGTCTGCATTGAGTCTCATGGACATCCTCTCCTTCTGTAATCTATTTTATCAGAGAGAGCGGAGTGATGCCATAAACAGTCTTTCCAAAGTTTTCTCGGACACCCGTACAAATTGTTGGGGCGCACATCGCGAAAACCGTCCTCTTTATCGGATGGGCGATTTACGGACCGTGTTTTATAGTGGTGGCGGTACAAAACGAACCCAACGACAAAAGGGAGGAAACCAATATGGCATTAAAACCTGTCGTCCCCGAGTATAAGGCTGTCGAAACGGCCTGGGGCAAACTCATCAACCAGAAAGACGCCTACAAGTTCGGCGTCCGACACATTGCCGCGTTCTCCGCGAACCTGTTCCAGCTCATGCGGATCATCGAGCCGGACTGGGAGAAACGCACCGCCGCCATCTCCGAGACCGCATACGGCTTCAACATGGCCGCCTGCGCCGGCGATGACCCCGACGACCCCTACATCCGTGCTTACTACGACGAGTGGAACATTCCCGAGTTCTGCGAGAAGTCTGCCTGGCTCGGCGCCATCTGGGGCGACTCCGGTGACGAGTACGAAGACATGGCCGGCCGTGTCATCCAGTTCACGAGAAACCGCGTCGAGAAAGAGCTCGACACCTGTCCCTGGGACATCGTCGGTTCCGAGATGTGTAACATGACCACCGGTATGTTCACCGCGAACTTCGACCTCACCGCCGTCGGCCGTCAGAACGAAGTCTGCCTCAACATGTGCGAGGCCAGAGGCTGCGGCGACCGCCATTGCCGCGTTGTTGCCGAGCGCCGCGACGTCACCGGTCTTGAAAAGCAGGACTGGCTGCACCACAGAGAGCAGCCTCAGTTCCCGGTCCACAACACCCCGGAAGAGCGAACCGTCAAAGAAGGTCAGATCCTCCGCAACGGCAAGTACACGAACGCATTCGGCGAAGAAAAGTCCTTTGACTGGGCCTACAACTGGGTCATGGCCATGGGCTGGGTCTGGTCCATCCAGTTCCCGCTGGTCGCCATGGGCGATATGTGCGATGACGATGACGAGTTCGAAAGACTCCTGAAGATCGTCTTCTCCACCGCCGGCAAGAACGAATTTATCGACCCCTCTTCCTATGAAGGTGTCCGTGAGTTCCTCGGCGTGCCCCATGACATCGGCAAAGTCGATTCCCGCATCATGGGTTCCTATATCAAGACCCTTCTCGACTGCCAGCTGGTCCCCTGTGACTTCACCGCATTCGAGAAGGACGAGACCCGCATCCACTGCGACTGTGACGACTTCGTCGGTCGTTACGAGATGGCTCCCCTCGATGAGCTGGTCGTCGGCTATGAAGCCCAGTGGAACGGCGCGGTCAAGACCCTGCTGAGCCCGGAATTCTCCGTATGGTTCGAAGGCGTCGACACCGAAGACATGGAGATCGTCATCGGCAAGAAGATCGACAACCGCATGATGTAAGAGGAGGCGTGAACAATGTTATTCAGAGAAGATAAAACAGCAAGAGCGGACGCCGAAGCGGTCCGCAAAAACGTCGGCTGGTACTGCTGGACCCACGACCTCGTCGAAGTCCGCGGCAAAGATGCCCATGAACTGCTCGACTATATTTGCGTCAACGTCATTTCCGATACGGTTGGCGTATCCAAGTACACCACCATGCTGAACGATGAGGGCAAGATCCTCGACGATACCATCGTCACCTGCATGGCAGAAAACGTTTACTGGGTCTCCACCCTGTACGGACCGAAGTTCCAGCCGCTGCTCAAGCAGTATGCGGAGGGCAAGGACGTCGAGTGGGAAGACCTCACCGAAGTCATCGGCATGTACGCGGTCCAGGGCCCGAAGTCCATGGACATGCTGAACAGCATGCTCGAGACCCCCATCGACGACATGAAGCGGTTCCGCATGGCGGACAACAAGATCGGCGATCTGCCCGTTCGCATCCACCGCTCCGGCTTCACCGGCGAGAACGGCTATGAAGTCTATGTCAAACGCGAAGAGCTCCCGCAGCTCCACGACCTCCTGGCCGAAGCTTCCCCGAAGTTCGACGCCAGAGAGCTCCAGACCCTCGAAGTCTATGTCCGCTCTCTTCCCATGGAAAAGGGCATGGCCCTGAAGCAGGACATGGCGGGCCTGACCCCGTCCGAAGCTGGCCTCGGCTGGTCCGTCCACATGGAAAAGGACTTCCACGGCAAAGAAGCGCTTGCCGCCTATGAAGACCAGTACAAGCTCGTCGGCATCGTCCTCGACGAGGGCCGCGAGTCCTATGAGGACATCGCCCAGAACGAGCCGATCTGCCACAAAGGCGTCCAGTGCGGCATCGTCCGTCAGATGATCTACGGCTACACTGTCGAAAAGAACATCGGCTTCGCCATCGTCGACAAGAAGTTCGCCGTCCCCGGCACGGTCCTGACCGCCGGCCCGAACTTCGCCAAAGTCGTCGTCGCCGAAGACAAGAAGTTCCTCGACTAAATCGCCCAAACAAAAGGAGAAACAATTATGGCTTATGATATCACTACCCCCGCGGCGCAGATGCTGATGGGCGACCTCAACGATATGCCCTCTCTCGAAGACGTCTTCTTTGTCAAAGGCAAAGTTGCCATCGTCACCGGCGGCTCTTCCGGCCTCGGCTTCAACGTCACCGCACGTCTGCTCCAGGGCGGCGCCAACGTCGTCATGGCATCCTTCAACCCGGCAGAAGAGAACAACGCCTGCGGCGTTCTCGAAGCGAAGGGTTACGGCCCGGACCGCGTCCGTTTCTTCCAGGCGAATGTCACGAATGAAGACGACCTCGAAGCCCTCATCAAGTTCACCGATGAGACCTTCGGTTCCATCGACATCCTCGTCACCTGTGCGGCGGTCTGGAGCTATGCTCAGATCTACAACCTGCCGAAAGCAGAGTTCGAAAAGGCCGTCGGCGTCAACCTGACCGGTACGTTCCTGACCGTCAAACATGTCTCCAAGTACATGATCGACCACGAGATCGAAGGCAAGATGTGCCTTGTCTCCTCCAACTGCGCCTGGCTTCCGTACCCGACCTTCGGCGGCTATGCTCACTATGCAGCCTCCAAGGGCGGCGTGGTCTCCCTGACCATCGAAGCGGCGAAGGAACTCAAGCGCTACGGCATCCGCGTCAACACCGTCGCTCCCGGCGGCATGGCCACGGAAGGTGCCACCAAGAACCTCGTCATCGACGGCCTCTCCGAAGAGGACGAAGACGAGCTTTACGACGGCATCTCTACCCCGCAGCTGGACGAGATCAAGTCCGTCGACTCCGTTGCCCGCGTCGTCTATGCCATGTGCACCGACTTCACCGACGGCATCACCGGCGAGAAGATCGTCCCCGATAACGGCATGACCCACAACATCCTGAAGTACCAGCCCGAGATCTCCCAGTTCCCGGAGGACTAAGGCTGTCAACCACCAAAACCTCTAAACTACACACGAAGAAAGCGCCTTGCGGATGCAGGGCGCTTTCTATTATGCTGCCGCCACCTCGACAACTCCGAATTTGTCGATGTAAGATTCCGGGGAAGGGGAAGCCAAAGAGCATAGGAGAAAGCCACCTTCCCCTGTCCCCGGAC
>R21__coassemble_927_pt1 | contig 21679 bp, 20 predicted proteins | sample R21__metabat2_low_PE_053 | metagenome-assembled genome bin R21 | reverse complement strand
CCTCGACAAATTCGGAGTTGTATAGGTATGCAATAGAAGCTGCCGCATTTGCGACAGCTTCCTGAGATAACTATTTGATTGCCGTTTCTTAGCAGTTGGTCAAAAGACGTCACACCGTCACGTGCAGGAGGTCGAGGATGACGCCCGCGACGACGCCGATGCCGTAGAGGATGGCGACGATGGAGATGTTCCGCTTCAGGCCTTCGTTCGACTTGAAGAGGACCACGAGGCCGATGCCCGCTCCGACGAGGAGCCCGGACATCATGGGGCCGACGCCGATGACGCCTTCGAGGTACAGCTGCGTGATGACGACGGAGGCGGCGCAGTTCGGGATGAGCCCGATGAGGCCCGCCAGCAGTTCGCCGACCACCGGCATGTTCACGACGAACCCGCCGAGGTTCTCTTCGCCGACGAGGGCGATGAGCGCGTTCAGGACGAGGCTCACGCCGAAGATCCAGGCGAGGATGACGAGGGAGTGCTTCAGCGCGGAGACGAAGATGCCGTCCTCTTCCTCATGGGCGTGTTCGTGTTCACAGAAGTGGTGGATGTCCATGTCCTCCGTCAGCTTCTGGTTCCGGTGCTTCCGGGTGGTCCGGGCGCCGAAGTCGACGGCGAGGCCGCCGAGGATGCCGACCAGAACCTTGAGACCGAGGATGCGGAGGATGGTGGCTGCCGGCACATGCTCCGAGAGGAGGATGGGCAGCATCTCATCCGAGGTGGACAGGTACACGGCGAGGAGCGTTCCCACGGTGATGACCCGTCCCGCGTACAGGGACGAGGCGCCGGCGGAGAAGCCGCACTGGGGGAACGCGCCGAGCAGAGACCCGATGACCGGGCCGAACCGGCCGGACTTTCGGACGAGGTCAGTCGTCCGTTCGCTCATGTGCCGTTCGAGGAACTCCATGAGCAGGTAGGCAAGGAACAAAACCGGGATGATCTCCGCGGTGTCCAGCAAGGTGTCGAGCAGGATGTCCCAGACAGTCTCCCACATGGTGGCGTCCCTCCTTTCATAGGCGATTTACGTCAGTCGTTTCTTCCGTCAGTTGTTCACCTGCTGGTGACAGGTCGGGGTGCTCTCGTCGAGCGGCAGGAGCACGTAGCCCTGTTTCAGCAGTTTGGCGATGGTCTTGTCCATCGCGTTCACGGTGTATTCGTGGATATCGTGGCAGAGGACCACGGAGTGCGTGTGCTTCGCGCAGCCCTTCACGATGTTTTTGTAGATCTTGTCGGAGTCCTTCGTCTCGCCGGCGTCACCGGAAAGGACGTTCCAGTCGTAGTAGATGTAGCCCTTTTCGTCCGCCTCTTTGACGAGCTCCGTCATGATGCCTTCCTTGTACTTCTTCGAGATGGTGTTCGCGCTGCCGCCGGGGAACCGGAAGATGATGGTCCGCTCGCCGGTGTGCTGCTGGATGAGGGTCTCCATCTGTTCGAAGTCCGCCCAGTAGGCCTTGGTGCTGTCGTAGACCTTCTCGTAGTCGTGGGTGTAGGTGTGGACCCCGATGGTGTGACCGGCGTGCGCCTCGCGCTCGAGGCAGTCGAGGTAGTTCTTGAAGAAGCCGGTGACGAAGAAGGTGGCCTTGACCTTGTGTTTGTCGAGGATGCCGAGCAGCCGGCCGGTGTACTGGCCGGGGCCGTCGTCGAAGGTCAGGTAGACGGCCTTGCCGTTCCCGACGACACCGTTCTTGACCTTGTAGGTGCGGCCGAGGTGTTTGACTTTTCCTGTGTATCCGAAGTCGACCTGGCCGTTCTGGACATACCAGACGCCCTCTTCGTTCGTCGAGATGCCTTTGTACTTCTTGTCCTGTTTGCCCTTGGAGAAGTAGTACCAGGTGTCGTCGAGGAACTTGATGCCGCTGTAGTTCTGGTCCAGTTTGCCGTTCTTGAAGTAGCAGATGCCGGACTTCGTTTTGGCGGCGCCGTCGAAGTTTTGGTCCGCCTTGCCGTCGAGGACATACCACCAGGTGGTCTCCCCTTCGATGGTGCCCTGCTTCGTGCCGGTGAAGGACTGGTCCACCGTGCCGTCCTTGACCCAGTACCAGTCGTTTCCGGTGCGGGCAAAGCCGGTGAAGCTGTTGTCGAAGACACCCTTGTTGAAGTAGAGCCAGCCCGTCTCACTGGCGCCGAGGCCGGTGTAGGTGAGGTCCACTTCGCCGTTTTCGACGTAGTAGGTGCCCTGCTGTTTATTGACCGAACCCTCGGCGGCTCCGGTGAAGTCGTCGTCGACGACGCCCTTTTCGTAGTAGACCCAGTGTTTGTCGTGGGTCTCCCAGATGCCGGTGTAGTCTGCAGGGGGCTTGCTCCCGCCGAAGGCGAGGAAGCCGAAGCAGAGGAGCAACACCAGAAGGACAGCGCCGAGGGCGACCGCGTACCTGCCGCGGTTCGTCAGTTCGTATTTCTTATCCATAACTCTCTGTTTGCCTTTGGGTTCTTTGCGTGGTGAGTATTTGCGTATGTGGTGTGGCGATTTATTCCTCGTTCTTCGGGGCGAGTTTCAGACCGAGGACGTCGAGCTGCTCTTCGTCCGCCGGGGACGGGCAGTCCGTCATGGGTTCGGAGGCGTCCTTCGTCTTCGGGAAGGCGATGACGTCACGGAGCGTCTCCGCGCGGATCATCTGCATGAGGAGACGGTCGAGGCCGATGCCCATGCCGCCGTGGGGCGGGGGTCCGAACTTGAAGGCGTCGAGCAGGAAGCCGAACTTCTCGTAGGCTTCCTCGTCGGTCATGCCGAGGAGGTCGAAGATGCGGGCCTGGAGTTCGGGGTCCGTGATCCGGATGGAACCGGAGGACAGTTCGATGCCGTTCAGAACGAGGTCATAGGACTGCGCTCTGACGTTCGCCTTGTCGGACTCGAGGTACTCGAGGCATTCGTCCATGGGTGCGGTGAAGGGATGGTGCATCGCCACCCATTCGCCCAGTTCCTCGTCGAACTCGAAGAAGGGCATCTCGACGATCCAGAGCAGGTTGTAAAGGCCTTCCGGAATGAGGTCGAGCTTCTTCGCCATGGTCTGGCGCAGGGCGCCGAGGATGGTGAGCACGTGTTTGTTGTTGGTGTCGCCGATGATGAGGATGAGGTCGCCCTGTTCGGCACCGCCCCGCTCCACGATGGAAGCGATGAGTTCCGGTGTCACGAACTTGTCGAAGGAAGAGGTGACTTCCTCGTCGACGCGGACCCAGGCAAGGCCCTTCGCGCCGATGCCCTTGGCTTCCTCGGTCAGCTTCTTGATGCCCTTCTTGGACACCGCCGCGGAGCCGCCCTTCGCCGTGATGGCGCGGACCGAGCCGCCGCCCTGGACCGGGCCCTCGAAAACGCCGAAGCCGGAGTCTTTGACGAGGTCGGAGATGTCGTAGATCTCCATGCCGTAGCGGGTGTCGGGTTTGTCGGAACCGTAGCGTTCCATGGCATCTTTATAGGTCAGGCGCGGGAGCGGCAGCCGGATGTCGACATCCAGGACTTCCTTGAACGCGCGCTGCATGTAGCCTTCGATGAGGCTCAGGACGTCTTCCATCTCGACGAAAGACATCTCGAGGTCGATCTGCGTGAACTCCGGCTGGCGGTCCGCGCGAAGGTCTTCATCGCGGAAGCAGCGGGCGATCTGCATGTAGCGGTCAAAACCGGCGACCATAGAGAGCTGCTTGTAGAGCTGGGGGCTCTGGGGCAGCGCATAGAATTCGCCGTTGTGGAGACGGCTCGGGACGAGGAAGTCCCGGGCGCCTTCCGGCGTGGACTTGATGAGCATCGGGGTCTCGATCTCGATGAACCCGTTCTCGTCGAAGTAGTCTCTCGTGACCTTCGTCAGTTTGTGGCGAAGGAGGATGTTCTTCTGCAGTTCCGGACGACGGAGGTCGAGGTACCGGTACTTGAGTCTCGTGAGTTCGGACGTGTTGCAGTCGTCGACGATCTCGAAGGGCGGGGTCTCGGACTTGCCGAGGATCCGCAGGTCGGTGACGGCGACTTCGACATTACCGGTGGGAAGGTCCGGGTTCTTGGAGCTTCTCTCCTTGACGGTGCCCTTCGCCATCAGGACGAACTCGGAGCGGACGGTCTCCGCTTTCTCGAAGACGTCTCTGTCCGTCTCGTCACCGAACGCGAGCTGGACGATGCCCGTCCGGTCTCTGAGGTCGATGAAGACGAGCTGTCCGAGGTTGCGGCGCTTGGCCGCCCAGCCGCAGACGACGACCTCCTTGCCGATGAGGTCTTCCCGCACGTCATTGCAGTACTGCGTGCGTTTCAGTCCGTTCATTCTGTCCATGTGGTGTTTCCTCCCAAAAGTGCGCTGAGGTCGACATTGGCAAGGTCGCCCTCGCTGGTATTGAGTTCCGCCTGAAGTGCGGACATGGCGGCGTTCATCGCGATCTGCTGGAAGTCCTCGGCAAAGGTGTCGAGTTTCACTTCCGTGGTCTCGCCCGTCTCCATGTATTTGAGCTGAACGGTGCCGGACTCCAGTTCGTTATCGCCAATGACTGCGGTGAAGTCGGCGCCGGTCTTGTTCGCGTATTTCATCTGCGCCTTGATGGAGCGTCCGACAGTGTCGAACGCACAGGCCACGCCTTCGGCGCGAAGGTCGTGGACGATCTGTGCCGCTTTGAAGGAGGCGGCGTCGCCGGCCGTGGCGAGGTACAGTGCCATCGGCTCTTCCTTCGGCAGCTCGATGCCCTGGGCCTCGAGGAGCAGCATGAGGCGTTCCATGCCCATGCCGAAGCCAAGGGCCGGGATGGACTTGCCTCCCAGTTCCTCGCAGAGGCCGTCATACCGGCCGCCGCCGCAGACCGTGCCCTGTGCCCCGATGTCATGGGACACGAACTCGAAGACGGTCTTCGTGTAGTAGTCAAGGCCGCGGACGATGCGCGGGTTGATGGTGAAGTCGATGTCCATCGACTCGAGGTACTTCTGGACCTTCTCGAAGTGGTCCTTACACTCCTCGCAGAGATAGTCGAGGACGACCGGAGCGTTGTCCTTCAGTTCGTCGGACTCCTCTTTGCAGTCGATGATGCGCATCGGGTTCCGCTCGAGGCGGTCCGTGCAGGTCTCGCAGAGCTCGTCCTTGTGGGCGGTGAAGTAGTCCTTCAGAGCCTTCTGGTAGATGGGACGGCAGTGTGGGCAGCCGATCGAGTTGATCTGCAGCTCGAGGCCCTTGACGCCGAGGAAGCCGAAGACTTCATCTGCGAGAGCGATGACTTCCGCGTCCTGAGCCGGGCTCGACGTGCCGAAGCACTCGACACCGAACTGGTGGAACTCGCGGAGCCGTCCGGCCTGGGGTTTCTCGTACCGGTAGCAGGAGGTCAGGTAGTAGACCTTCATGGGGCTCGGCTCGTTGAACAGTCCGTGCTCGAGGAACGAGCGGACCGCGCCGGCAGTGCCCTCCGGGCGCAGGGTGATGGACCGTCCGCCCTTGTCGTCGAAGGTGTACATCTCCTTCTGGACGACGTCCGTGGTGTCACCCACAGAACGGTTGAACAGTTCTGTATGCTCGAAAACGGGAGTACGGATCTCTTTGAAACCGTAGTTCCCGGCGATATCGGCGAGTGTCGCTTCCAGAAAACGGACTTTGTGGCTGTCCATCGGGAGCGTATCCTGTGTGCCTTTGATGGCTTTCGTAATGAGCGCCATAGGTTCTCCTCCTAAAAGGTGCTTTTTCACCTATACTTGTAACCTATGTATTATAGAATTTTTAGGTTCGCTTTTCAATGCCTTGCGGAGCGAGATTTTCCCTTTCTTACGCCCCATTTTTGGGCATAGTCACAAGAAAACCCTGGCAGATGAAAAAAAGCTCCGCGAAACGCGGAGCTTTGTGTGACTTTCGTTACTGGACCGTCAGGACCTTGATGGTGTTCGAGGTACCGGCGCGGCCGTTGACGGAGCCGCCGGTCAGGACGACCGTGTCGCCCTCTTTGAGGTCGAGTGCGATGACGGTCTGTTCCATTGCCTCATAGAACATGACCTCGACGGACTCGTAGTTCTTCGAGAGCATCGGGAAGACGCCCCAGCTGAGGTTCAGCTTGCGCCAGACCTTCTTGTCGGTCGTCCGGCCGATGATCGGGATGGGGCAGCGGAACCGGCTGACCATGCGGGCGGTCTGGCCCGACATGGAGGAGACGACCAGCGCCTTCGCGTTCACGTCGACGGCCATCTGGCAGGCCGCGTGGGACAGAGCGTCCATGGTGCCGCGGATCTTGAAGCCGGTGCGGTTGAAGGTCTTGTTGAAGTCGATGTGCTCTTCCGTGTTTTCGCAGGCCTGCGCCATGACGCGGACGGCCTCGACGGGGTGCTGGCCCGCGGCGGTCTCGCCGGAGAGCATGACGGCCGAGGCACCGTCGTAGACGGCGTTCGCCACGTCGGAGATCTCCGCGCGGGTGGGTCTCGGGTTCGTGATCATGCTCTCGAGCATTTCGGTGGCCACGATGACCCGCTTGCCGAGTTTCCGGCACTTGGACATGAGCAATTTCTGGATGGAGGGGACTTCCGCGAAGGGGATCTCGACGCCGAGGTCGCCGCGGGCGACCATGATGCCGTCCGCCACATCGCAGATGGCCGCAACGTTGTCGACACCGGCGCGGTTCTCGATCTTCGCGATGATCTCGATGTCTTTGCCGCCGTTCTGGTCGAGGAAGTTGCGCATCGCCTGGATGTCATCCTTCGTGGAGACGAAGGACGCGGCGATGAAGTCCACGTCGTTCTCGATGCCGAACAGAAGGTCCGACTTGTCGTTGTCCGACAGGAAGTCGTTGGTCATGACATGGTTCGGGAAGTTCATCGACTTCTTGTTCGACAGGACGCCGCCGCATTCGACGGTGCAGATGGCTTCCGTCTCGGTCAGTTCATCGACCTTGCAGACGACGAGGCCGTTGTTGACGAGGATGGTGTCCCCCACCGACAGGTCGCGGATGAGGTTCTTGTAGCTGACGGACACCCGGGTGTTGTCGCCGAGGATGTCGTCGGTCGTGAAGGTGAACTTCTGACCGTCCTCGAGGGTGACCTTGCGGCCGTCGAACTCGCCGATGCGGTATTCGGGGCCCTTGGTGTCGAGCATAATCGGGACCGGCGCGTTCAGTTCCTCGCGGATCCGCTTGATGCGCTCGATGCGCTCCTTGTGTTCTTCATGGGTGCCGTGAGAGAAGTTCAGACGGCAGACGTTCATGCCCTCGGCGATGAGGTGCCGGAGGATGTCGTCGTTATCGCAGGCGGGACCGACAGTCCCGATGATCTTTGTTTTACGCATAATGATGCCTCCCTGGTAAAAAAGCCACCTTTTCAAAGTCTCAAGAAAAGGTGGCTTTAGTATACTCGTTTTCAGGCGTTTGTAAAGAGCGGGATTTTCGAAAAAAGTGTCCCGGTTTACTCCGCCGCTTCCTCTGCGGCAGCCGCTTCCTGCTTCTTCGGATTGACGATGTCTCTCCAGTCGAGGTCGCCTCTGGCAAGGGAATGGATGAGGGCTTCTGCCGTCGCGATGTTCGTGGCAACGGGGACGTTATGGACGTTGCAAAGACGGAGCAGGTCCGCTTCGATGGGTTCCATGGGTTTCGGGTTCAGCGGATCGCCAAACATAAGCAGTAAGTCGATCTCGTTGCAGGCGACACGGGACGCGATCTGCTGTTCGCCGCCCTGGTCTCCGCTCAGGAAACTCTGGATCTTGAGCCCGGTGGCTTCGGATACGACTTTCCCTGTGGTACCGGTTGCACACAGATTGTGCTGACTCAGGATGCCTGCATAAGCGATACAAAACTGGGTCATGAGTTCTTTTTTTACGTCGTGTGCAATGATTGCGATGTTCATCCGGCACGCTCCTTTCCTGGGACATTATCGAAGATATTTTAACATAAAAAACAGGTTGTCTCAACAACCTGTTGTAAAAAAGCGCCAAAAACAATACGTTTCTGGCGCTTCTCATTTGGGATTTTGAATAGTTTTATCGGTTTTGCCGGTCAGGTCAGGAGTTCGCCGTAGGGTTGGACCGTTCCCGGATTCTCCTTCGCGGAGAAGTAATAGTCGTAGATGTCGGCAGCGACGACGGCGGTCAGTGAACCGGAGTCGGCGGTCTCGACGACGACGGCGACGGCGATCTCCGGGTCCTCATAGGGCGCGTAGGAGATCAGGAAACCGTTGTTGCCCTCGACCTTCTTGCCGTCGATGAGTTTGACGACGTCGGAAGTACCGGTCTTGGCGGCGGCCGTGACGGGCAGGTCGGCGAACGCGGACCGGCAGAAGCCGATGGTGCCGACTTTCAGCATGCCTTCACGGACGAGCTGCAGCGTATGCTTCGAGATGTCCAGGGTCTGGGCGACCTCCGGCTGGGTCTGCTGCAGGGTCTTCTTGAAGTCCGCTGTCTTGATGGAACGGACGAAATGAGGCGTGTAACGGGTGCCGCCGTTCGCGATGGTCGACACGTAGTTCGCAAGCTGGAGCAGCGTGAACTGGTTGTCGGACTCACCGATGGCGGTCGTGATGACGTCACCGGCATACCAGGTGCCGCCCGCGGCTTTCCGCTCTTCGGGGCTCGACACATGGCCGGTGGCTTCGGGGATCTCGACACCGGTCTTCTGACCGAGACCGAACTTCGTGGCCCACTCGTCGATGAGTTCGATGCCCATCCTCCGGCCCGTTTCGTAGAAGAAACAGTTGCAGGAGACGTTGATGGCGTCGGTGACATTGTTCGTGCCGTGAGCCGTATGGTGTGCACAGTAGAACGTGTGGTCGGAGTAGTAGGTGTAGGCACCGGTGCAGTTCCACTTGAACTCGTCGTCGATGATGCCTTCCTCCAGCGCCGCGATGGCGGTGCAGGGTTTGAAGGTGGAACCGGGCTCATAGGTACTCATGACGGCACGGTTCCAGAGGGGCGCCGTTTCGTCCTGGGCCCATTCCGAGTACTTTTCTTTCCACTCGTTGTTGTCGTAGGTGGGGTAGGTGGCGCAGGCGAGGATCTCGCCGGTATGGATATCTTCCACGACGACCGCCGCGGCGCACTTCCGGGCAGCGGAGATGTTCAGGGAGTCCACTCGTTTTTTCAGAGCGTCCTGCGCGACCTTCTGCAGGTTCTTGTCGAGGGTCAGGATGACGGCGTTGCCCTGTTCCGGGAGGGTCGTGTAGGTGTTGACCGTGTTGCCGTCCTCGTCGATGGTGACGGTCTCGGTACCGCGGCTGCCGCGCAGCTGGTCTTCGAGCGCGAGTTCCAGTCCGGAGCTTCCGTAGACGTCCGAGATGGTGTAGGCGTTGCGGTTGAGTTCGTCGATCTCCTGCTTGCCGGAGGCCTGGTCGAGGGCCTCATCGAGTTCCTTTTTCTTCTCCTCGTACTTCTCGGCGGTGATGCCGGAGACGCGGCCGAGGATGTGGGGCGCCAGCGTGCCGTCCACATATTCGCGATAGGTCTCGCCCTCGTTCTGGACGCCCTGGTAGAAGTTCTTGTTCTCCATGATGATGGTGACAAGGTCGGTCGGGACGTCTTCCGCGAAGGTGTAGGGGTAAGACGTGTTGAAGGTGTTGCGGAGCATCTCGACCTGGACCGAGGCAAGGCTCCGGGCGTCCTTCTTCGAGTAGGCCTCGAGGCCGTAACGCTTGATGAGCGCGTCCATGCAGTTCTCGGCGGTCGCGTACTCATTGAGGTTCAGGACGTCCTTCGACTTGAGCCATTTGAGGTAAGCCGCGTTCTCGTCCTTCTTCGTGAAAACATAGTTCCCGGTCTTCTTCGAGACCTTGATGGGAAGCTTGTCGATGTATTCGACGCCGTTCGCCTCACAGAGCTGGATGAGCGAGATGATGATCTCATTGCGCTTTTCCTGCTCCTTTGGGAACGCGGTCGCGTTGAAGGTGATCGAGTTGCCCTGGCGGCTCGAGACCAGGACGGAACCGTTCCGGTCGAGGATGTCGCCCCGGGCCGCGTCGATGGTCCGCGTGTAGGCACCGAGGGTGCCGGCGTTGGCGCCGGAGATGAGGGTGGACCAGATGAGCACGCCGATAAGCGCCAGCGCCGCTAACACGACGATGACGTTATAAACGACACCACGGGTCTTGGAAATACCCATCGTCTTCCCTCTCTTTCTTTCAAAAATTCGAAACGGTTATCGGAGTTCGGCGAAGCCTCTCGCCATGGAACTCTTCGGGTAGCGTTCGCGGATGTATCTCATGAATCGCCTCAGGATCACATAAAAGAGCGGTGTGAAGGCGAAGCTGTACAGCGCGGACGGCAGGTAGTAAGTGAAGTAGGTGGCGGCACCCTGGTCGACGCCCCGCAGGACGACGAAGCACAGCCAGTGCAGAGTGACGTACAGAAGGATGACCAGCGCACCGAGGATGTTGGCGGTCCACAGGTTGTTCCGCATGAGGTAGTTCATGAGAAGACAGACCCCGGTGGAGCTCAGCAGGAAAAAGATGGCGTTGAAGCCGTCGAGGTGCGCGGCGGAGACATCCCAGAGCGTGCCCGCGAAGAGGCACAGCATGGTGGCCGGCAGGTTGTGTAAGAACATGGCGATGCACACCGTGAGGGGCAGGAGCAGGAAGCAGTGGGCACCGACGATGGTCGGGAACATATGGGGCGTGTTCTGCAGCAGATGGCAGAAGAGGATGAGCGCCACAAAGACCACGTTGGTCCAGAGCTTGTGCTTCTGTTCGTTGGACAGGGGCCGGCGCTGCCGTTTGACGGGGCCGGTCTGTGACTGCCGGGTGCGGCTGTCAAAGGTGATGCGTTCCTTCATTAGTTGCTCGCCTCCGTCGTGGCGCGTCCGCTGGTGGTGCGGAAGGTGGTCACCGGACGGGTGGTCGTGGTGCGGCGGGCAGTGGTGGAAGAGGTCGTCTCACCGGCCGTGGTGGACTCGGTGGAGGCAGACGCATCGGTCGTGGTGCGGTTCGGGTTGGACTGGACTTCCGGAGAGTCGGCGTCCGCGCCTTCGGCACCATCGTCATAGGTGGTGGCGACGCCCTGGCCTTCGAAGCCGGTCATGATGAGGGCCTCGGTCAGCTGGGTGATGTCGATGTTCGGTTCGATGACCGCGTAAGCGGAGATGTCTTTTTCGTCGTTCTGGATCTCCCGGACCGTGCCGATGATGAGGTCTCTCGGGTAGATACCGCCGACACCTGCGGTGGCGATGACGCTGCCCTTCGAGACTTTGGTCTTCCGGTCGAGGCCGGAGAGACGGCAGAAGCCCTTCTTCACGATGTCCGCGTCGTTGGTGATGTAACCGCTCTCGCGGGTGCGGACCTCATAGGCGGAGATGGAGATGTTCGGGTCGAGGATGGTGGAGACGACGCAGTAGGTCGGAGCTACTTTGGTGACGACGCCGATGAGCTGTCCATCGCCATAGATGACCGGGTCGTTCACTTTGACGCCGGAGACGGCACCTTTGTTGAAGACGAAGGTCGTGAAGTTGTTCGCGGAGTCCTTGCCAATGACCGTGGCCGAGATGACCTGGTAGTCGGGGTGCTGCTCCTTGATGCCGAGGAAGTCCTCGTAGCTCTCGAGTTTCTGTTTGGTCTCCTCGTAGTCCGCCAGCTGCTTCTGCGCGCTGATGACCTTCGCTTCGAGGTCGTCGATACGGCGCTCATAGGTCGAGGACCGGGTGAAGAAGTGGCCGATGTTCGCAAAGCCGTTGCCGAGGACAGAGGTCACCCGGGACAGCGGCTGGGACACCGTGCCGGCGGTCGCGGTGAGCGGGGAGCTCTTGCTGCCGAGCACAGCGGCGAGGATAAGAAAAATGATGAGGATGCCTAAGATGACGGCGAGGATCTTGAACCACAGCGTCTTGACAAACCCTTTCACGTGCATTCAACCTTTCGGTGCAAAATCGAGTCTTAAATAGTTCGAAAAAGGGACTCCGCGGGGGAGGTCCCTTTTCGTGTTTCCTGTTTCGTTTCGGCGATTTACTCGTCGTAGTTCTTGGTGCTGGTGAGGCTCAGCATGTCGTTCTCAAGGCAGACACCGGTACCGTCGACGACGCAGTCGAGGGGGTTCTCTGCGACGAGGACCGGCATTTTGGTCTCGGCGGAGATGAGACGGTCGAGGCCTCTCAGCAGGGCGCCGCCACCGGTGAGCATGATGCCCTGGTCGATGATGTCAGCGGCCAGTTCGGGCGGAGTCTTCTCGAGGGTGGTGCGGATGGCGTCGAGGATCTGGTTGACGGAGTCGGACAGGGCCTCACGGACCTCTTCGGACGTGACTTCGATGTTCTTCGGAAGACCGTCGACAAGGTTACGGCCCTTGACGTCGATGGCGCCTTCGCCTTCGTAGGGGTAGGCGGAGCCGATCTTGATCTTGATCTCTTCAGCGGTGCGCTCACCGATGAGGAGGTTATATTTCTTCTTGATGTAGGCGATGATGGCATCGTCGAAGGAGTCGCCCGCGACACGTGCGGAGCAGGAGGTGACGATGTCGCCGAGGGAGATGACCGCGACTTCTGCGGTACCGCCGCCGATGTCGACGACCATGGAACCGGTAGCTTCCGCGACGGGGAGACCGGCACCGATGGCGGCAGCCATGGGCTCCTCGATGAGGGAGACCTGGCGGGCGCCGGCGCTGCGGGCAGCGTCATGGACGGCGCGGCGTTCGACCTCGGTGACGCCCGAGGGGATGCAGATCATGACGCGGGCCTTGTTGAACTTGGAGTTCAGCATGGCTCTGCGGATGAATTCTTTCAGCATGTCTGCGGTGATATCGAAATCGGCGATGACGCCGTCCTTCAGGGGACGGACCGCGGTGATGGAACCGGGGGTACGGCCGATCATTTCTTTTGCTTCTGCGCCAACAGCGACGACCTTGTTCGGGGTGGAACGCACGTCGACTGCGACAACGGAGGGTTCGCGGATGACGATGCCCTTGCCCTTGACGAAGACGAGCGTGTTGGCAGTACCAAGGTCGATACCAATATCCTGAGTGAATAACATGTTTTCATTGACCCCTTTCGAGAGTTCTGAAGAGTTCGGGAGCCCGCCGTCGGACACGTTCCGAGACTGCTCCACCATACCTTAGTATTATATAACAGAGGTCAAGGGGATTCCATTGTAAAAAACGCTAAAGCTTTCCTGCACTTTTTCGACACTTTTTCTACAATCCGCGATGACCGTTTTTTCGCATGTCTACATGTTGTGGTGGGCGATTCACCCCGGCACAACGTCGTGCTTCAACAGCGCGCGGTACACCCGCGCCGCCGGCAGCCCGACGACGGTCTCGTAATCGCCCCGGATGCCTTCGACGAGGACCCGTCCGAGGCCCTGGATGCCGTAGGCTCCGGCCTTGTCCATGGGTTCGCCCGTACGGATATACCGCCGGATCTCCTCGTCGGAGAGTTCGAAGAACGTGACCTCCGTCGCCTCGACGAACGTCTCGGTGTTTTCGACAGTTCCATCTTCTCCGACGGTCACCAGCGCGACTCCGGTACACACTTCATGTGTCCGGCCGGAAAGGCTTCGGAGCATACGAAACGCGTCCTGCTCATCGCTCGGTTTTCCCATCACTACGCCATCTAAGACGACTACCGTGTCCGAACCGAGGTAGAGTCCCGGTTGCTGAACAGCGGCCAGGGCTTTTCCGAGCGCGAGCTTCTGGACACCCTCTTTCGGGTCATCCAGCGCCACCGTCGACTCATCAAAATCGCCGGTTCGGATCTCAAATTTGTAGCCCATTTCCTGTAAAATATCTCTGCGTCGGGGAGACCCGGAAGCTAAAATCAAATTCATATGGTAATTCCTTCAAACAGGTTTTGCGTTTCCCACCGATTGGCCTTCGCCAGGGGAGCAAAAAAGTTCCCCGGATGCACCGCAGGGGGGAGCAGCGCGATGCTTTAAAAGCGGGCGGGGGTATGGCTTGGCAAGGGGCAGACGGGGCTTTTTTGCGGAACCCGATTGGAAACGCAAAACCGCGTCATCAAATCTTCTTTCCGTCCAGTTTGCCGAGGTTCAGGAGATCCTTGTACTTGAGGACCGCCATGGCGGTCTTGGAGTCTCGGATCTGGTTGTCGTAGATCATCTCGAGGGCGCTCGTGAACGAGACGCGCTTCACGTTGAGGAACTCATCGTCGTCGAGTTCCTGTCCGACGTCGGACAGGCTCCGGGCGGCGTAGAGGTGGATGATCTCGTTCGTGTAGCCGGGGCTCGGGTAGTCCCAGCCGAGGTCGAACCACTCGGTGGCGACCATGCCGGTCTCCTCCCGCAGTTCGCGCTTCGCGGCCTCGAAGGGGTCTTCCCCCGGTTCGAGCTTGCCGGCAGGTGCCTCGAGCACGTCCTCCATGTAGGGGTACCGGAACTGCTCGACGAGCAGGACGGTGCCGTCGGACTGGATGGGCAGCACGCATACGCCGCCCGGGTGCTCGACGACTTCACGGCCCCGTACATCGCCATTCGGCATGAGGGCATCGTCGTTGCGGACCGTCAGGATGCGGCCGCGGAACACATAGACTTTCCTTATGGTTTTCTCTTTCGTTTCCATTCTTTGACTCCGTTGGAAAAAAGGGGCACCGACTGAGCCGGTACCCCTCTGTTTATTTGGTTCTGGTGATGTGCCTCAGTCCTCGTATTCGACTTCGAACTCGAGTTTCTCGTGGCACTTCGGGCACTCGATGCCGCCCTGAGCAAGGATGCTGTCATCGATGAACATGACGTGACCGCAGGACGGGCACTCGACTTCGTAGGTGTCCTCTTCCGGCTCGGCTTCACGCTCGACGACGGGCTCCTCGACGACGGGCTCCTCAACGACGGGAGCTTCCTCGACGACTTCCGGCTCTTCGTCCGGCCATGCGACGGTGGCAGCGGCAGCAGCGGCTGCGGCGGGAGCGACTTCTTCGAAGACAGAGGTCTCTTCGGCAGCGGCAGCTTCTGCGGCCTCGGCCTCAGCGACGACTTCGTCAGCAGCGGCGAAGATGGCATCGTCATCGAGTTCTTCCTCTTCGACGACTTCTTCTTCGACGACGGGCTCTTCAACGACTTCTTCCTCGACGGGAGCTTCTTCGACGACTTCTTCGACGACTTCTTCCTCTGCCTCTTCGACAGGAGCTTCGTCGGTCGTGTAGACTTCGAACGCTTCGTCTTCGTCTGCGCCCAGCTCGTCGAACTCTTCTTCCGTGAGCTCTTCGACTTCAAAGCCCTCAAAGAGTATGGCTTCGAGGTCCCCAAGGTCCATGTCGATCTCGTCGACGCGGTCGGTCATTTCTTTGAGGTCGGCCGAGTTCTGGTCGATGGCGGCGACGATCTCATCGAACGTCTCGATGATGCCTTTGATCAGTTTGTTCTCTGCGTTGTCGGCATCGAGGTTGAGTCCTTCTTCAAGGCCTTTCAGGTAAGCAACTTTTTCGGACAGTTTCATGTTGGGGTCCTCTCTTTCTCTTGTTCGGTTGGTTTTGTTTGTGTGTATGTTTATTGTGCGATTTATGCGCGGCCCATGTACTCGCCGGTACGGGTGTCGATCTGAATGACTTCGCCCTCGTTGATGAACAGCGGGACGCGGACTTCAGCACCGGTTTCGACGGTAGCGGGTTTCAGCGTATTGGTTGCGGTGTTGCCGGCAAGACCGGGCTCCGTGTGGGTGACTTCCAGCTCGACGAAGTTCGGGCAGTTCAGGCCGAAGACTTTGCCTTTGTAGGACAGGACCTGGCAGGTCATGTTCTCTTTGACGAACTTGAACGCGTCGGGAAGGTCGGTCTCATTGATCGGGACCATGTCGAAGGTCTCGGGATCCATGAAATAGTAGAGGTCGCCATCGCTGTAAGAGAAGTCCATGTCTTTTCTCTCGATGAAAGCGGTGGGGAACTTTGCGCTCGGGTTGTAGGATTTTTCCGTGATGGAACCGGTGATGACGTTCTTGGTCTTGGTGCGGACGAAAGCCGCGCCCTTACCGGGTTTGACGTGCTGGAATTCGACGACCTGAAGGACCTGGCCGTCCTCTTCAAAAGTGACACCGTTTCTGAAATCACCTGCAGAAATCATAGTGATAAACCTCCAAATATGTGCTGTTTAGATATCAATATTACAATTTATTTTACAGTACCACAAGGTCTTTGGTCAAGTGGCAGAAGTTCTTGTGTCCGTCGGCGGTGGCGAGCACCATATCTTCGATTCTGACGCCGAATTTTCCGGGCAAATAGATGCCCGGCTCGACGGTGACGACCGCGTTTTCACGGATGGTCTCTTCGGACTTCGGACCCGCGAAGGGATGCTCGTGGATCTCGACGCCGACGCCGTGGCCGGTGCTGTGTCCGAAGTACTCGCCGTAGCCCGCTTCCCGGATGACGTCGCGGCAGGCCCGGTCGAGGTCGAAGGCGGAGACGCCGGCTTTCACGTAGTCGAGGCCCGCCTGCTGCGCCTTCCGGACGGTCTCATAGACGTTGACCATCTCTTCGGTCGGCTGGCCGACCGCGAAGGTGCGGGTGGTATCGGAGTGGTAGTGCTGGTACAGGGCGCCGAAGTCGATCGTCAGGAAGTCGCCGGCCTCGACGAGTTTCTCGCCCGGTACCCCATGGGGTTTCGAGGAGTTGGCACCGCTGACCGCAATGGTGTCGAAGGAGATGCCGTCCGCGCCGTACTTGCGCATGAGGTACTCGAGTTCGTTCGCGAGGTCCCGCTCCGCGACACCGGGTTTCACCATGTGGAGCAGTTCTTCCAGCGCCTTTTCGGCGATGTCCTGGGCTCTCTGCATCTTTTCGATCTCGGCCTCACACTTGACCTCTCGGATGCCGTTGGCCAGGGTGTCGAGCCGGTTCGAGACGTTGAAGGAGTAAGTGGGGAGCATTTTGCGCCAGGTGCTCAGTTCGGACAGCGTCATCCGGTCAGCCTCGACGAGGATCTCCGTGCAGTTGTGCTTTTGCAGGAGGTCGAAGACCTGCTGGTAGACCTGGTCCTGGAGCAGGACGTGCGCCTCGGTCACCGCGCTGCAGGCCGCCTCGAAGTACCGGCTGTCCGTGATGAACGCGCTCTCTTCCGGCATGACCAGAAGGGTGCCGTTGGAGGACTCGAAGTCGGTGAAGTAGAGCCGGTTCTCTTCACTGAGGATGAGCGCCGCCTGAGTAGACTTGAGTTGCGACGCAAGGGTTGGGATATTCATTTTGTGTTCCTTTCCATATCTGAAGTCCCGGAGGTCAGTCCCACCGCGCCGAGACCAGTCGTTCGAGCTTTCGCTTCAGGAGGAAAAAGCCCTCTCGCTTGTCCTCCTCGTAGGGTTCGACCCAGATGCTCTTACACCCCGCGAGGTTCGCCCCGAGGATGTCCGTGAAGAGCTGGTCCCCCAGCATGAGCATCTTCTTTGGCGATGTACGGAGCGTGAAGACCGCACGGAAGTAGCCGAAGGGAGCCGGCTTCGCCGCCATGCCGATGACCGGGATGTCGTACTGGTCCGCAAGGACCTTCGCCCGCTCCGCTTTCGCGTTCGAGAGGAGCAGGACTTTGAAACCTGACGCTTTCATGGAGCGGACCCAGTCTTCGGTCCCGGGCAGCGGGTCCGTCGTGAGGTCATAGGATGAGGTGTTGTCGGCATCGATGAGGACGGCTTTGCAGCCGAGAGCGGTCACCGTCGCCGGGGTGATGTCGGTCAGGTACCGGCATTTCGCGTCGGGTTTGAGCAGTTTCATGGGTGTCACCTCAAAAAAGAAACCGGCCGCAGGTGCTCCCTGCAGCCGGTATAAGTTCAAGACTTATTTGTATTTGCGCTTGCGAGCTGCCTCAGATTTTTTCTTACGCTTGACAGACGGCTTCTCGTAGTGCTCTCTTTTGCGAACCTCTTTAATGACACCGTCTCTGGAAGTCTGTCTCTTGAAACGTCTCAGTGCGCTGTCGATGGATTCGTTCTCTCTGACTTTGATTTCGCTCATTGTATGTTGTCCCTCCCTTCAACTGTAGCAGGGTTACTAGCCATTAGTACGACCCATTATACAACCCGCTTGAAAGGTTGTCAAACAAAAAAGCCCCGGTCCGGAGACCCGAACAGGGGCTGACAGTTGTCGTTATTCGACTTTCAGGAATTCTTTGCACTCTTTGTAGCTCTTCAGCTTGAAGTTGCCGCTTCTTTCCTTGTACTCTTCCACGGCGGCGAAGGTCTTCGCAGCGAGTTCTTCCTTGCCCTTGAGGGGCTTGCGGGTGAACGCGTTGATGCCGAAACGGGCGAAGCGCTTCGTGAGCAGATAGATGTAGATGAAGTCGAACAGGGCACAGATGAAGCCGAGGCAGTAGACGAAGTATTCGATCTCGTTGCCGGGGCGTCCAAGGGTCCAGATGCAGCCGAGGACCGTCGGTGCGATGGTGCCGATGCACTTGAGGATGGCGACCCAGACACTGAGGCCTTCGATGGTCTCTCTCGAGAACATATGGACACAGAACAGCATGGACATGATGGCGTTCATCAGGTAGGCGGCGAACATCGGGGAATCCGGAAGGTTCGGCCACTGCGGGTTCATCATGAGGATGGAGACGAAGATGATGGCGAACGTGCAGAGCTTGACGATGTAGTAGGACCAGTCATAGCCCGGGAAACGTTTGGCATAGAACATCTTCGCGTACCGGAGGTCGAGGACGAACATGATGAAGTCGAACGCGACCCAGAGGTAGATGCCCCAGCGGGTGACGGGTTCCGGGTACGGGACCAGGAACGCGAACTGGAACTCCCAGGAGAAGTTCATGGACAGGCAGACCCACGGCATGGACGGCGCGTGGTCTTTATGGAGGCGCCAGATGATGATGAGGTAGACGCCGGTCCAGGTCAGCGCACTGAGGGCGATCAGGAAAATGGAACCCCAACCCATGTTGGCGAACATATCCTGGATCCAGAGGCGCCAGCCTTCGTAGGGAGTCTCCATGACGGTGTTGCCCCACTGCACGCCGGGGTGCTGGGTCAGACCCGCAAGGATCCCTTTGATGAAATCGAGAATCATTGTTACTATTCCTCCTTTTCTCAATCACAAATGATACGCGCAGCTTTATACGCGTACAAATTCATCTTTACTATACAATATATCTTTGACGACCGTCAACGCTTTTTCGCCATAAATCGCCCCAAAAAGGGGTTATTCGGTCAAATTTCTTTGTACGTGTATGAAATTTTGTCCATGTACAAAAATTTGTACGGTAACATTTTTCAAAATGTGTTATACTACCGCCGTAATCTGATATTGCGCCGTTTTTCGGCCACGAAAACAAAAGGAGCATCTTATGAAACAGACCCAGAAATACCTCGCGGAACAGGAGCGCATCGCCCGCATCGCGTTCAAGCTGTTCGCCGAGACCGGCTATGCCAAGACCCCGCTCTCCGTCATCGGCAAGGAAGCCGGTGTGCAGAAGAGCCTGCTTCAGTACTACTTCCCGAAAAAATCCAAATTCATCGAACTGTTCATCGAGACCTCGTTCGGCCTCGTCATCGACCAGGTCATCGAGTCCATCCGGGCCCGTGAGGCCGAGGAAGAAAAGGCGGCCCTCGACGACGACCTTGTCGCGGTCGACCCCTTCGGCGACGACGATGACGACGATGAATTCACCGGTGTCGAGCTCATCGAGCTTCTCTATGACATCGCCTACTTCGAGTTCTGGTATGTCACCAGCTGCCCCTCCACGGAGGCGCTGCGCATGGACGTCATGGAGAACTACAACACGGCGCAGCTCGTCGTCCAGTGCATCTGCGACTGGATCTTCGACCATATGTCCGACCTCAACGACGAGATGAAGGACCGGCTCTACGACACCATCACCTTCTGTGTCGGCGGCGGCTTCGAGTACGCCTGCATGAAGTTCGAGCGGAACGAGCCCGTCGATGTCGAGTTCATCGTCGGCAACGCCATGGACTTCGTCGTCAGCTCCCTCGGCTTCGACCCCTCCCTCTTCAAGATCCGCAAGGAGATCTCCACTGAATGGCTGCTCCGCACCGCGGATGCCGTCGACGCCGTCACCTTTGGAGGATAACGCAGTACCAAACGGACCCCTGCCCGGTTTCCCCGGCAGGGGTCCTGGTTTTTATAGAAAAACTGGAAATTTGTGCGGGTTTGCAATATAATAGTTTTAAATCGAGCACAATTCATTTTGCGACACCCATGAGAAAGGAGGCGGACCCATGCTGGCATTGAGCAGAAACAAGCTGCAGGAGCTGCTCCTCGGCGGCCATTTCGGCCTCGAGAAAGAGATGCTCCGCGTCACCGAAGACGGGCACATGGCCCACACTCCCGACCCGTTCCTCGAACACCCGAACATCACGAAGGACTTCTGTGAGAACCAGACCGAGATCAATACGGACGTCGCGGACTCTCCGGAAGAGGCATACCGGATGCTGAAGGACCTCTACACCGAGATCCAGAAGACGCTGGCGGCTTCCTCTCCGAAGGAGTACCTGTGGCCCTGTTCGAACCCGCCGTACATCGCCAACGAGGAGGACATCCCCATCGCGCAGTTCCCCGGGGAGGACTACCACAAGACCGCGTACCGGGAGTACCTGTCCGGCCGCTACGGGCGGTACATCATGACCTACTCGGGCATCCACTTCAACTACTCGTTCCGCGAGGACCTGCTGAAGGCGGACTACGAAGCCCGGCAGCGGATGTATGAAGTCGGCACGTTCCAGAACTACAAGGACACATTCTACCTCGACCTCGCGAAGAAAGCGGCGGCCTACGGCTGGCTCATCACGGCGGTCACCGCGGCGAGCCCCGTACGGGACAGTTCCTTCCTGGAGCCCGGCACCTCCGGCGGTTCGACCTTCACCGGCAAGGCCTCCCAGCGTTGCGCCGAGACCGGCTACTGGAACGCGTTCACGCCGGTGTTCGACTATAAGACCCTGGAGGGGTACATCGCCGGCATCGAATACTTCGTGTCCAAGGGCCTGCTGGCGGCGCCCAGCGAGCTCTACTTCCCCGTGCGGCTGAAGCCCCGCGGGCTCAACACCCTCGACAACCTTCGGACGCTCGGCGCCTCCCACATCGAACTGCGCATGTTCGACCTGAACCCCCTCGACCCCGTGGGCCTCGACCTTCGGGACATCAAGTTCGGCGAACTGTTCCTCGGGTTCCTCGCCGGCACCCAGGACTTTTTCTTCCCGGAACAGGACCAGGTGCAGGCCGTCGCGAACTTCAAGCGCTCCGCGTACTACAACCTCGAAAACACCAAGATGATCCTTCTCGGCGGACAGAGCTGCACCGTGGCGGAAGCCGGGCAGATCATGCTCCACCAGATGAAAGAATTCTACGAGGGCTTCCCCAAGGAAGTACAGGACATCCTCGCCTTCGAAGAGGCCAAGTTCCTCGACCCCGCGAACCGCTACGCGACGAAAGTCCGCGCCCTCGCCGGCGACCACTACGCCGACTGGGCCCTGCAGCTGGCAAAAGACCAGCAGGCCCTGGCTTTGTCCGACGACTAATACTTCAAAGCACCCCTTGCCGGGGTGCTTTTTGTATCCAACAACTCCGAATTTGTCGAGCTTCTTATTGGCGTTTTCCCCTTGATTCAAACACACTGGTGAAGCTTCCGCGGTGATATCCGCCCTCGCAGCGGCGGTCGGCGCCGCCTGACAAGCTGCGGTGCGTATTGACGCCCTCCGCTTTGCTCCGGGCTCAGGTGCCACAGTTCTTCAGCGCTGTCAAGGGCGCCCCCGAGCGCCACGTCCGCGTGGCAAAGCCCTATGACAGCACCTCCGCCCCGCGGCTTGGGGCAGACACCAGGCCGAAAGGGGCGCGCTGCGCCTTTCCGCCTGCAGGAAAATATGTGGTTGGGAGCGTTGCCTGGGCGCCGGAAGCAGGTGGT
>R21__coassemble_885_pt1 | contig 22478 bp, 19 predicted proteins | sample R21__metabat2_low_PE_053 | metagenome-assembled genome bin R21 | reverse complement strand
GCATAGGCCCCGACTCCATGAACCTCCGACGAAGCCTCAGCGTCGATCACATCGACATATTTCAGTTTGGCGGGGGTTTTCAAGTTTCAGTTGTGCCAATGTAATAAGATTGTTAAAATAGGGAATGGAAAAAACAAGTAACATATGAATCGAGGTAAGAACATGAGTCAGTATCGCAACAGTTCCGACCGGGAGCGACAGCGCCGGCAGAGTGCCGCCCAGAAGAAACGGGTGGCGGCACAGCGGAAACGCGCGTCGGCGCAGAGACGGAAGACCTCCGGCAGACAGCGCACCCGGACATCCATGCAGCAGCGGCGCACCATCACCATCATCGCCGCCATCGCGCTGGCACTCATCGCCGTTATCCTTCTTGTCGTCGGTCTTCGCTCCTGCGGCAGCCTCGACAAAAAGACGGACATCGCGAAAGAAGACACCGCCGTCGTCCAGCAGGACGGGCGTGTCGCAGGCAAGCCGGCCAAAGCCACCATCCTGAGTTCCGGCGACTACCTCATCCACAAGATGATCCTCGACAGCGTCCGCACCGGGAGTGGTTTTGATTTCGACTCCATCTTCACGAACGTGAAGGATGAGATCACTGCAGCAGACTATGCGGTCTGCAACTTCGAGTTCACCATCACCGAGACCGGCAACTACAATTTCTACCCGCACTTCAAACTGCCGCCGGAAACCGCAGACGCCCTGAAGAACGCCGGCTTCGACTTCCTCGTCACCGCGAACAACCACTGCGGCGATGACCGTGAGGAAGGCCTTTACCGGACGGTCAAGATCCTTCGCCAGAAGGGCTTCAAGACCACCGGCACCTTCGAGACTCCGGATGAGAAGAAGTATTCCGTCGTCAACATCAACGGCATCAAGGTCGGTATCGTCAACTACACGTTCGGCACCATCGACGACCAGGGTCTCAAAGCCCTGAACGGCAACTATGCCCTCGACGCCAACGCTTCCCAGTGTGTCAACGTCTTCCAGAACGAGAAACTCCCGCAGCTCTACTCTGAACTGGAGCAAATCACCGCGGACATGAAGAAAGACGGCGCGGAGGCGTACATCGCCTACATGCACTGGGGCAATGAGTTCCAGCTGCAGCAGACGACGACACAGCAGGAGATCGCGCAGAAACTCTGTGACCTCGGCTACAACGCCATCATCGGCGGACACCCGCACGTCATCCAGCCCGCCGCGGTCCTCACGGGCAGCAACGGGAACAAGACGTTCTGCATCTACTCCACCGGCAACATGGTCTCGAACCAGCGCCGCGAGTTCATGAGTGCATCGCCGAACGGCTACACGGAAGACGCCATCTTCGTCTACACCACGTTCGAACGGGACAACGAAGGTAACGTCAAGCTGGCAAGCGTCGACTACACACCGCTCTGGATGAACAAGTCCGGCTCCAGCTACAAACTGGAGGCCTGCAAGGGCGACAACCTCACTGCCTCCCAGCAGTCCTCGAAGAACCGTACCGACGGCCTCGTCGCGGAAGGGTTCAACGCCTGGGGCGCATAAGGAACCGAAAAACGCTCACAAAAACAAAAACTCCCGAAGCATTTTGCTTCGGGAGTTTTTTGTGGTTTATCTTGCGACGTCGACGGACCCGTCCGGGTGGACCGTGATCACATCGCCGTCTTTGACGTAGTCGAGGAACTCGTCCCCAAGGTTGTCAACGACGGGCATCGGGCTCTCCGGAGCCCAGACATCGGAGAGGACAGCGCCGGCGGCTGCCAGAGAGTCGATCTCCTTGGAGAACAGCAGACAGGCCGGGTTCTTGCCCTGCTTGACGGCACAGTAGAGGAACATGCCGCCGGTGGTGGAACCGATGGTCTGGGGCAGGCAGAGTGCCTTGCCCTGGAGGATCTTCTTGTAGAGGTCCGGGTTGTTCTGGTCGACACACTTCGTCTTCGTCTGAATGGACATCATCTGCATGCTGGCCAGCGTGTTGAACCCGCCGTGGGAGACGACCGCTTCGGCCGTGCACTCGCCGGGGGTGATGGCGCGACCCTGGAAGGTCTTCGTGCCTTTATTCTTCTTTGCCATCTCAGTCCACCTCCTTCGTGAGCATTTCGGCGATCTCGTCGTTGGAGTAGAAGCGTGCGGTCGTGTAGGTGCGCAGCTTGTTGGAACTCGTGATGACGGGCTTCGTCTGGCAGAGCGGGTTGTCCATGTACATCAGCGGGCAGATGTAGCTGACAACGACGCCCATCTTCTTGAGCGTCTTCGCTTCCGGGAGTTTGTTGAACTCTTCGATGACCGGCGTGGACGCCGTGAAGACGGTGGGAATGGAGACCTGCTTGCGGCCTTCTTTTTTGAGACCTTCTTCGAGGGTATGGGTCCAGTCCTTCATTTGCTGGAGAGACATGTGCGGGCAGCCGAGGAAACAGAGTTCCGGCTTCGCGGTCGGGTCTTTCCAGATGACCGGGTAATTGTCTTTGACTTCCTGCAGGACCTCGTCCGTGATGACGTAAGTCTTCGCGTCCGGCTTGATGAGCTTCTCGCCCTGTTTCTTGGCTTCCGGGGTCAGGTTCTCGATGTGGTAGAGACCGACCGCACCATTCGACGCAGTGGCGGCACCGAAGTCCTTGAGGTACGTGGTCGCGGACTCGTCGAGCTCCGTACCGAGGTACTTGTCGAGGCCTTTGACGTAGGGGACCTGCTCCATGACCTTCATGCCGATGGCGGAGCCGAGAAGCTGCGCGTCGGGCATCTTCGTGGTCTTGAGCTCGATGACCCAGTCCGCTTTCCGGCCCTCGTCGGTGAGGAAGCCGAAGTACGGGACGAAACCGGCGATGGACCCGAACAGTTCGATGATGCCGGAGTTGCGGTTGCAACGGGCACCGAGAACGCTGTTGGCATAGACGACGGCAGAGGATTCCGCCCAGGAGAGTACATCGCCCTCTTTGGGGGTGTTGCCGACTTCCGTCATGTAGCTCGCGCAGGTGTAGGAGTCCTTGCCGGGGTTCTTCATGCCGAGCTTTTTGAGCTGTTTGTTGTAAGAGCCCTGCTTCGAGTAGATGACCTTCGCCACGACTTTCGAGACCGCGTTCTGCGGGACGTTTTTGTCGTAGGGCAGCGGGTCGCAGGTCAGCTTCTGCTGGGGCAGACAGCCTTCGTCGATCAGCTGCTGGTAGAGGTCGAAGACAGGGCCGAGGAACATGAGACCGAAGCTCAGGACCAGGTGGCCGCACTCACCGGTGACCGGGACCATCTTGGTGGCACCGTAGATCTGCCCGTACTGGACGAGCGTGCGCATGACCTTCGCCATGGCCTCTCCCTTTGACCCGTTCAGGATGGCTTCCTGTTCCGGAGTCAGCTTCATTGTGATTTCCATAGAGAGTATCCCTCCTTTTTCATTATGCCTTTTACCAATTCTATCTTCGCAGAAAACGATCGCCCAGACAAGCGGAAACTCCGTTTTCTTGGATTATTTGAGAAAACTCGTTATAATGACGGTGTTTCCATTTGAAATGAAAAGGAGAAATGAAAATGGCAGTTACCAGAACCAGAAGCAGCTACCCGTCCAAGGCGGGGCACGGCATCGACGTGTCCTACATGGTGTGGAAAGACGACAAAAAGAAGCCCATCGGTGTCATCCAGGTCACCCACGGTTGGGGCGAGTACGGTGAGCGTTACGATGAGCTTTGCACGTTCCTTGCGGAAAACGGCTACGTCGTCGCAGCGCAGGACCATCTCGGCCACGGCCGCACCACCGGTCACAAGGCTCTGGGCATTTACCCGAAACATGCCGCGAAGTACATGATCGAAGACATGCATGCGCTCTATGAGATCATGCATAAAGAGTATAAAAACCTCCCGTACATGCTTTACGGCCACAGCATGGGTTCCATGATGACCCGGATCTATCTTTCGAAATGGGGCGATGAACTGGATGCCGCCGTTGTCTGTGGCACCATTTACAGCGCCTGGCCGGAGGCGTTTCTCGTCCCGGTCATCAATCTGCTGACCCCGATCATCGCGAAGCCCTATGAGAAGGAGCACGCAAAGTACGAGAAGAAGAACGCTGACAAGTCTGATGCGTTTGGCAACCACAAGCCGAACCTCATCGAGAAGATGACTAACAGCTGGCTGTCCTATGATCAGGACAACATCTACAACTATATCAACGACCCGTACATCGGCCTTGCGCTGTCCCCCACCATTCTGTACATGCTTCCGGTGTCTCTTCTGCCCGGAAAAGCCGGTGCGGTCCGCAAGGTTCCGAAGGAACTTCCGGTCTTCATCATCTCCGGCAAGCAGGACATGGCAGGTTTCTTTGGCTTCGCGCCGAAGAACCTCGCAAAACAGTTTGAGAAGAAAAAGCGCAACGTAACGCTGAAAGTCTACGACCACGGCAAGCACGAGATCCATAACGAAGCACACCTGAAGGACGAAGTCTTCCATGACCTTCTGAACTTCTTCAACAGCAATAACCCGAAGTGCAAATAAATCGCCAATAAAACACAGAGCTGAGCAAACCTGCTCAGCTCTTTTTTGGTTCCCTGCTTCGTTATGGAAATAACAGCTTTTATCGTTTGTCGCTTATTGCAAAAAGGCAATATACAAAGTAAACTAAAATATAGCGTTACTATAAGTTTAGTTAGAGATTTATTATTAGTTTTATAGGAGGCGCACTATGTCTGACATGAAAGAGAAAAAGCCAAAGATCACGAAGGACATGGTCCCGGAAGGGTTCACCCTCTCCCTCGCCATCGTCGATGCCATCCCGGTCCTGCTGTTCGCAGTCGCCATCATCATCCTCGGAATCAAAGCAAACTTCAGCCCGCTGATCATGCTGGGCGGTTTTCTTTGTTTCCTGGGCGGCGCCATCAAGGTGCTGTGGAAGGTCATCGTGGCCACGAAGCAGAAGAACGTCTTCTGGATGTACAAGCAGATGGGTCCCGTCATGGGCATCGGTTTCCTGCTCCTCATCATCGGGTGCATCGTCTCCCGCGCGGCTCTGAAGTCCGCGTTCGCCGGCATCGGCGTCGTATCCATCGTACTCTTCGTACTGTGGTTCGTCTGCATGGGTCTCATGGGCGTCTTCGCTGCGAAGTTCGACTCCTCGGACCCGAAATCCAACTGGATCGAACAGTGTACCAACGGCGTTGGCGAGCTCTGCCTCTGCCTCGCGCTGGCACTGCTGTAATAAAAGGAGAGAAATAGCAAATGAACATCCTGTTGTGTGTCAAACAGGTGCCGGACACGGCCGACATTCGGATCGATCCGGTGAAGAACGTCCTCATTCGGAAAGGCGTTCCCAGCATCCTGAACCCGTTTGACAGCTACGCCCTCGAGGCGGCGGCGCGCATCAAGGACAAGGACCCGGAGACGAAGATCGTCGCCCTCAGCATGGGTCCCGCTCAGGCCGAAGCGGTGCTTCGCGAATGTCTCGCCATTGCGGCGGACAAAGCGTACCTCGTCTCCGGCAGAGCCTTTGGCGGTTCTGATACGCTCGCGACCAGTTACATCCTCGCGGAGGCCATCAAGCTGGTCTCCGAAAAAGAAGGTCCCTTCGACGCCGTCTTCTGCGGCAAGCAGGCCATCGACGGCGACACTGCTCAGGTCGGTCCCGAGATCGCTGAGCACCTCGGCATCCCCCAGGTCACCTACGGTCTGGAAGCGGAAGCCGTGGACGGCGCCCTGCAGGTCCGTCGCGAGACGGAGACCGGCTACGCCGTTGTCGAGGTCAAAACACCCTGCCTCGTGACCTTCACCAAACCGGCCTGGGAAGTCCGGTACCCGACCATCCCGAGCAAACTCGCCGCCGACAAGGCGGACATCACGGTCCTTTCGGACGAAGACATCACGTCGATCGACCCGACCCAGATCGGCTTGAAAGGGTCTCCGACCAAAGTCAAGAAGACCTATGTCCCCTCCCGCCGGAAAGAATGCGAATACTTCGACGCCACTGACCTGAACGCCGCCGCAACAGACCTGCTCGGCGCGCTTCGCGGTTCCGGCGCACTGGAATAAGGAGGCGAACACGAATGGAAGTCAAGACCAAAGACCTCTGGGTGTTCGTCGAAACGAACCCCGACGGCACGGCAAGGAATGTCGGCATCGAGTTGCTGACGCCCGGCCGTCTCATGGCGGACAAGCAGGGCGGTGACCTCGTCGCCGTCGTCCTCGGCAAGGACGTCTCTGCCGCCGTCAAAGAGATCAACGAACACGGAGCCGACCAGATCATCGTCGCGGAAGGCCCCGAATTTGAGGAGTACACGACCGACGCCTACACGACGGCGCTCGTCGAGCTCATCGAGAAATATGCACCCACCAGCGTCCTCATCGGCGCCACGCCCAACGGGCGGGACCTCGGCCCCCGCATCTCCTGCCGGCTGAAGACCGGTCTGACCGCGGACTGCACCGAGCTCGATGTCGATGAAGAGACCGGCAACGTCCTCTGGACCCGTCCCGCCATCGGCGGCAACCTGATGGCGCAGATCCAGTGTCCGGAGCACCGTCCCCAGATGGGCACGGTCCGGCCCGGCGTGTTCCACAAGAGCGCGCCCGTCGAAGGACATGCCACCATCATCCGTGAGGACGTCCACGTGGCTCCCGAAGACATCCGCACGAAGGTCATCGAAGTCATCGACCAGATCGGCGATGAGACCGTCGACCTCGAAGGCGCAGAGATCATCGTCGCCGGCGGCCGCGGTGTCGGTTCCCCGGAAGGGTTCCAGATCATCCGCGACCTGGCAGACGCCCTCGGCGCCACCGTCGGCTGCACCCGCTCCCTCGTCGACGCGGGCTGGCTCCCCCACGCGCACCAGGTCGGACAGACCGGTAAGACCGTCGGGCCGAGACTGTACATCGCCTGCGGCATCTCCGGTGCCATCCAGCACACCGCCGGCATTGCCGGCGCGGAGACCGTCGTCGCCATCAACAACGACCCGAACGCGCCCATCTTCGGTGTTGCGGACTACGGCATCGTCGGCGACCTCTTCGAGGTCATCCCTGAACTCATCAAACAGCTGAAGGGCGACGAGGAAGACACGAAGCTCCTCCCCGCCTGGGCCGACCACACGCCCACCGCGTACCACATCGAGATGATCCCGCCGAAGCACGCGACCCTCGACCTGCAGAAAGACCTCGACCTCTTCTGCGAGAAGTTCACCCGCTTCACCGGCGACGGGTTCATCACCTCTATCACCGACAACGCCATGTCGAAGCTCTGCTTCCACGGCTCCGAGATCATCCGCGAGTGCGGCCTCGACGCGCCGAAGGACCAGGTCCTCTTCCACCTCAACACCTTCCACCGGAAGGACGAACTGGACAGCATCCTCGAGTACGCGAAGAGCGCCGGCATCCGGAACTTCCTCGTCATCTCCGGCGACGGTTCCGACCGCATGCACAAACTCCAGCCTGAAGAGCTGGGCCGGCCGGATGTCCCGGTCATCACCTCGGTCGAACTCATCGACTATATCCACAAAAAATACCCCGAGTTCATCCTCGGTGCCGCCTTCAACCCCTACGAGATGCCGGAACTGGAGTTCCCGAAACTCGAGCGGAAACTGGCGGCGGGCGCGTCCTACGTCATCACTCAGCCCATCATCGGGCAGGATGACCAGATCGACCGGCTTCTGAAAGAGCACCCGGACCTCCCCGTCATCCTCGAAGTCTGGATGTCCAAAAAGCTCTATCTGCTCGCCGACGTCTTCGACCGGGAGATCCCGGAGGACTACCCCTACGACCCGATGGAAGCGCTGGAACTCGTCCGGAAGACTTACCCCACCTGTGGCATCAACTTCAGTCTGCTGCCCTATAAAACGCAATACCCGCACATCGCCGAAACATACGGAACCCACTCCTGAATGCCCCTACTGAAGGAGGTCTCCCCATGGCAAAAAGCAAACGATTCCTGGAGCGGCAGCAACGCATGATCGATGTGGCTCAGGGCCGCATTCCCGACCGGGTCCCCATCTGCGGACTCATCGAGACCTATGCGCTGTCCTACTCCGGCATCCCGCTGAAAGAGGCGGCGACGAATATTTCGAAAAACGTCCACGCCCACGCGAAGATCTACGACGACATCTACTATGACTGCGCGTACATCGCGTCCCTTGCCCATGCCTGGGAGATCGGCTGGACCCTCGGGTCTGACATGTTCTTCATCTCGGACGACGGCTTCACGGAGCAGCACAAAGAGTATGCGCCCATGGTGCCGGAGGATTACGACGCGCTCATCAAAGACCCTATCCGGTTCATTCTGAACGAGTTCGTTCCCCGGAAGTACTCGAAGCTCGACGCGACCAACGAGGAGCAGAAGAAAGCGTTCCTCTCGGCCCTCATCCCGTTCTTCAAGTTCGCGGGTGCCATGGTCTACGGAGGCTATGTGTTCCAGAAACAGGATACCCCCATCGTCATGGGCGGCGCGGGCCAGATGCCCCTCGACTTCCTCTTTGACTACCTGCGCGGTTTCAAGGGAACGGTGGGCGATTTACGGCGTCACAAAGACAAAGTCAAGGCGGCAACGGAAGCACTCCTTCCGTACAGCATCGACCTCTCCCACATGACGAACCTCATGATGGGCGGCTTTGCCGGCGGACCCGTGTGGCTCGTGAAGAACCTCGTGAACGCCATCATCCTTCGGAACGACTTTGAGTTCACGACGTTCCCCTGGGTCTTCAACCCCGCACACATGCCGTCCTTCATGAGCCCCAAACAGTTCGAGGAATTCTACTGGCCGGGCTACAAGGCGGTCGCGGAGCACATCCACGCCCACGGCGGTCATCTGCTGACCGTCCTCGAAGGCGAATGGGGCCGGGAGAAACTCGAGATCCTGCGGGACCTTCCCGACAACTCCGTCACCTTCGTCGTCGAGAACGACGATCCGAAGATGGTCAAGGAGATCCTCTCGAACAATTCCATCATGGCAGGGCTCCCGCTGGAGCTCCTGCGCAACGGAACGAGAGAGGAGTGCATCGCCGCAGCAAAGAAAATGGTCGATGAGCTCGCCCCCGGCGGACGGTTCATCTTCTGCACCGGCGACAAGGTCCTGCTGTCGGCATCCGATGCCAAGGCAGAGAACATCCGCGCGGTCAACGAATTCGTCCACGGCTACGGCCTGTACTACTGAGAGGAGGGACCACCATGCGTGAGCAGTTACCCGAGTACACGTACACGAAAAACGAGAAGACGTTCACCGAAGTCATGATCGGCTTCGTCCGCGGCATCTTCGAGACGGTGTTCCCCTTTTTCCGGATCAAGCCGTTCTCCATCCTGCTGGACAAACTGTTTTCTTCCAAGTTCGCAGACTCCCTTCTGGGGTCTTTCGCAATGGTTTTAATGATGTAACATACTGAAGGAGGAAATGTTACAGGTTATGGATAAACAACAGAAACAAGCAATGGAAGCCCTGAAGGCGGAGCGCATCAAGCTCTTCCGCGACCAGGCGAACTTCCGTCCGACAGAGCGTATCCCCCACTTCTGCAACGCCGTCACCTGGAAGGTGTTCGATGCCGGCGATTCGCTCCCGGAGGCCCTGACCGACTTCAAGGTCATGGAGCACAGTGTCCGTCACTTCCTCAACAACTACCCCGTCGACGGTCTCATGGACACCGGCATCCGGAACCAGTTCAACGTCATGGAGGCGTTCGGTTCCGAAGGTTATTACTACTACACCGATGAGGCGGTCGGCATCAAAGACCATGCCCTCTGCACCATCGACACCCTCATGGACTACCTCGAAGACGAGGAGCGGTACACCTGGGAGCAGGTCCTGCCCGCCAAGTTCGGCGAGGAATGGAACCAGAAAACACTCGACCAGTGGAAAGCCGCCTTCAAGGAGTACCTCAAGTACACCTACTTCATCATCCACATGGGCAGCGTCTCCGGCAAGGAGTACGGCGTCCCGTCCCTCGCTCCGAACAACCCCGCGAAGGGCGCCATCCAGTTCGGTATCGAGGAACTCGAGTCGAACCTGCTCGGCATCAAGGAGCTTTCGGTCTCCCTGCGCCGGCACAAAGCGCTCATCAAGGAGTTCTGCGACAAGTGGGACGAGAAGCACATCGACCCGATGATCCAGAAAGTCTATCTGAGCGACGGCCCCCAGGATGAGAAGTACTGCTTCGACGCGTCCATGATCCTGCTCTCCCACAACATCCTGAACCCGAAACAGTTCGACATGTTCCTGTGGCCGAGCCTCAAACGTATGCTCGACGCCTATGCCTGGAAGGGCGAAAGCGTCCGCATCTTCGCGGAAGGGTCCATCCTCCGCTATGCCGAGAAGTTCAACCGTTACCCGAAGGGCACCATCACGTTCCACCTCGAACAGGACGACCCCTTCGAATTCCGTCAGGCAGCTCCCAACTGTGCCATCATGGGCGGTCTCGACACCGAACTGCTGGCCAACGGGACTGTGGAGGAGTGCATCGCCCACACGAAGAAGCTCTGCGACGAGCTCGGCAGACAGGGTGGCTTCATCCTGTCCGAAGGCAAGATGCTCTCGTACAAGAACGACGCGAAGGCAGACAACCTCAAGGCCATCTGCGACTTCGTCTCGAACTACAAGCTGTAAAGGAGGCGCGACATGGACAAGTATTTATCTTACCCCGAGGGTTACGAGAAGCTGTGTCATGACCTGCTTCCCCTGCCGCTGCGGCCATTCAAAAAGATGCTGATGCCTCTGTTTTTGAAGATCCTCAAAGACGGTTAAGAAACTCTGGATATTATGTGGAAGGAAACTCTGTTATGATTATCATTGGCGAAAAGATAAACGGTGCGATCCCCTCCATCAAAGAGGCGATCGCGAATCGCGATGAAGCGCTCATCCGTGAGCGCGTCCAGGTCCAGCTGCCGGCGAAACCCGACTTCCTGGACTGTGCCCCGGCCACCGAGCCGGCCCTCGAGTATGAGGCGATGAAATGGCTCATCGGCATCATGGAAGAGGAGACGGACACCCCGCTCTGTCTCGACAGCCCGGACCCGCTGCTCCTGAAGAGACTGCTGGAGGAAGGCGCCACCCAGCGCCCCGGCTGCATCAACTCGGTCAACGAGGAAGGCACGAAATGTGAGACCCTCTTCCCAATCATTGCCGGCACCGACTGGAACGTCATCGGCCTCACCTGTGACCAGGACGGCATCCCCCTCGACCCGGACAAGAAGATCGAGATCGCGAAGCGGATCATCGACAAGGCAGACAAGTTCGGTGTTGCACTTTCCAACCTGCACATCGACCCCTGCGTCATGTCCCTCTCCACGGTCCCGAACTGTGTCGAGGACCTCTGCACCTGCATCCGGGCCATCAAGGAGTACGCACCGGAGGTCAAGGTGACCGCAGCCATCTCGAACGTCTCCTACGGCATGCCCGCCCGGAAGTACGTCAACATGGCCTGCATGGCAAAAGCCCTCGACGCCGGCCTCGACTCCTGCATCATCGACCCTGCAAGTCCCTCTATGATGGGCATCCTGTACGCACACGCTGCCGTGTCCGGCGAGGACAAGGGCGGCCGGAAATACAACCGCGCATTCCGTAAAAAAATCATTCGCTAAGGAGGATTTCTCATGGATAAACAGGCAATCATCGACGCAATGGCCGACCTCGAAGAGGATGAACTCTACGACTACATGAACGAGATCATGGACAATGACGGCGAAGGCGTGCAGGACGCGCTGGAAGCCTGCCAGGAAGGCATGAAGATCGTCGGTGACCGTTTCGAAGAAGGCGAATACTTCGTCGGCGACCTCATCTATGCCGGTGAGATCCTGACGGAAGCCACCAACATCATCAAGCCCGCTCTGACCGGCGACGGCCAGGAGAAGTACGGCAAGATGATCCTCTGCACCGTCAAGAACGACCTCCACGACATCGGCAAGAACATCGTCCGTGCCATGCTTGAAGCCGGCGGCTTTGAAGTCATGGACCTCGGCATCGACGTCGACCCCCAGACCATCGTGGACACCGCGAAAAACGAAGGCATCAAGATCATCGCGCTCTCCGGCGTCCTGACCCTCGCGGTCGACTCCATGAAAGACACCATCGAGGCCTTCAAGGCAGCCGGCATGCGGGACGACGTCAAGATCATCGTCGGCGGCGCTCCCGTCACCGAGACCGTCTGTGCCAGCGTCGGCGCGGACGAATGGGCCCTCTCCCCGCAGAAGACCGTGTCTGTCTGCCAGGCCTGGGCTTCGTAACAACGACTCATGAGCACCACCGTCAAACTGCACACCGACCATCAAAGGAATCTCTTAGAGCTGCTCCGTGAAAACGGAGTGGCTCTCTCCGCACCCTGTGGGGGCCTCGGCACCTGCGGGAAATGTGTCGTGCGCCTGGACGGCAAAGACGTGCTCTCCTGCCAGACAGAAGTGTCCGGCGACTGCACGGTCGAAGTCCCGGAAACGGAAGAGACCGTCGTACTCACCCGTGGCATTTCCTTTGGCGATGTACCGACCCTCGACCCCGTCGCCTCCGGCGACTTGCTGGCGGTGGACATCGGCACGACGACCGTCGCCGCGTTCCTGCTGGACGGCGAGACCGGCGAGCAGCTGGCGACTGCCAGCCTGCTGAACCCGCAGTCTTCCTACGGAGCCGACGTCATCAGCCGCATCCAGGCGGCCATGGACGGTTCTCTCGAAGACCTGCAGAAGCTGATTTGCGACGGCGTGAACGCTCTCGTTGAAACGCTTTGTGAGAAAGCCGGCCGCTCCCCCGCGGACATCGGTGTCGTCTCCCTCGTCGGGAACCCGGCCATGCAGCAGCTGTTCCTCGGGATGGACCCGATGAACTTAGCCGCGGTCCCCTTTGACCCGGTGCTGACCTCTGCTTCCACCCGGGCGGCGAAAGACTACCTTCCCCTGTGTGAGAACGCGACGCTGCTGGTCGTCCCGGACATCGCCGGTTACGTCGGCGCTGACACCGTTGGTGCGGTGCTGGCCACGAAGCTGGACTCCGCCGAGGACAACGTCCTCCTTGTCGATATCGGCACCAACGGCGAGATGGTGCTCCGTGCAAACGGTCGCATGGCCGCCTGCTCCACCGCAGCCGGTCCCGCGCTGGAAGGCGCGAAAATCACCTTCGGTATGCGTGGCGCACCCGGTGCCATCGACAAAGTGTGGCTGGAAGACGGCGAACTGCGGTCCCACGTCATCGGCGACACAGAGGCCTCCGGCATCTGCGGAAGTGGCCTCATCGACGCAGTTGCGTCGTTTCTGGACCTCGGTCTCATCAACAAGAGAGGGCGGATCCAGTCCACCGAAGAAACTAACGGACAACGTGTCCTATACTTGAGCAACGACATCTACCTCACCCAGAACGACATCCACGAGGTCATGCTGGCGAAGGGCGCCATCGCCGCCGGCGTGGAACTGCTCGCAAAGACGCTGGGCATCGAGGTCTCGGACATCGACCGGGTCCTGCTGGCCGGCGCCTTCGGTTCGTTCCTGAACGCAGACAACGCCTGCCGCATCGGGCTCCTGCCCGCCGGCCTCGAAGGCAAAGCGACCGCCGTCGGCAACGCCGCCGGTGTCGGTGCCTGCCGGATGGCCCTCGCCCGCTCCGAGTTCGAACGCACGGATGACCTCCTGACGCAGATCGAGTTCGTCGAGCTCGCCAACCTGCCGGAGTTTATGGGCTGCTTCGCGCGCCACATGGGTTTCACCGTACGGGAGGTGGACTGACATGAGCGACTTCACGGATCGTTATCTCTCCCTCGCGGAAGAGTGCGGCTTTGACCATGCATCGCCCCTGGACGTTTCGAAACTCCAGGTCGAGACCTGGGTGCGGGACACCTGCGCTGAGGACAAATGCCACGCGTATGGCCACAACTGGACCTGTCCCCCGGCCTGCGGCACGCTCGAAGAGTGTGAAGCTGAGATGCAGAAGTACGAACACGGCATCCTCCTCCAGGTGACCGGGACGCAGGAGAAACGGATCGACGTCAAGTGTTACGCTGAGACCGAAGCGCGTCTGCACGATGCACTCATCGCCTTTGCGGACCACATTCGGGGAGACTACCCGGACTGCCTCGTCCTCGGGGCCGGCGGCTGCCGCATCTGCCCGCAATGCGCTTACCCGGAACCCTGCCGGTTCCCGGACAAAGCCATGCCCTCGATGGAGGCCTACGGACTCTTCGTCACCCGGGTCTGCAAGGACAACGGCGTCCCCTACTACTACGGCCCGAAGACCATTACGTACACGGCCTGCGTGCTGTACTGAATACGATATAAAAAGAGCTGAGCATTTGCTCAGCTCTTTTCTGTTTGTTTACGTCAATCGCCGAATGTACTGTTTGAAGAACACCAGCGCCTTCTCGAAGCTGTCCAGCGGGATGCGTTCGTCCGTCTGATGGAACAGCATGAAGATGGGCACCGGGATGTTGAAGGGCGAATGCCGGTAGACGTTCTCGCAGACGATGTGGTAATACTTGGCGTCCGTAGCGCCCATGATGACGTAGGGTGCCGTGACGGGCTTCTCCCACAGTTCGTTCGAGAGCTCGTCGATGACCCGGAAGGTCTCGGTGTTCGTCGGAGAGACCGGGGACGGGTCGTTGCCGCCGATGCGTTCGACTTTGACCCGTTTATCGCCGATGACTTTGTTCAGGTGCTTCTCCACCTCATCCATGGTCATGCCGGGCAGGATGCGGGAGTTGATGGTCGCCGTCGACACCTTGGGCAGGACGTTGGACTGCGGGCTTCCGGACGTCATGGTGACCGCGGTCGTGGTCTTCATGAGAGAAGCAGACTCCGGGATGGCCGCCAGGATGGGCGTCAGGATCGGTGCCACCGGTTTCAGCGCTTTGCCGATGAGGCTCGTCGGGAACGCGAGGCTGTCGAGGACCAGGTTCAGGACGTTCCGGAACTCAGGCGTCATGCTCGCCTTGTAGGCATTCTTTTCGATGTTCGTGATGGCCTTCGCCAGAATGCCTACGCCCGTATGCTTCGGCGGCGTCGAGGAGTGGCCACCCTTGGCTTCCACGGTGAGCTGGTAGTCGGCGTAACCCTTTTCCGCGATACCGACGACCGCGAGGTCCTTCTCGATGACACCGGGGATGCGCAGTCGCGGGATGCCGCCGCCCTCGTCGATGACGCTCTCGAGGTGGATGCCCCGGGCTTTCAGGGTCTCCGCCAGCAGTTTCGCCGCAGGTTCCTTCGACCCGACGACTTCCTCATTGTAGCCGAAGAGCACCATGACGGTCCGGTTCGGGGTGTAGCCGTCTTCCGGCAGGGTCTCGATGGCTTCCAGCACTGCAACCACATGGGTCTTCATGTCGACCGCGCCGCGGCCCCAGAGGCAGCCGTCCGCTATATCGCCACTGAAAGGCGGATGGGTCCAGTCCCCCGCCGTCTCCTCCGGCACCGGCACGACGTCCTGGTGGCCGATGAGCGCAATAGGATCGAGGCTCTTGTCCGTCCCCTCCCAGGTGTAGAAGAGTCCGGCCTTGCCGATGACTTCCTTCTTCAGGGTCTTATGCACCAGCGGGTACGCCTCTTCGAAGACCTTGTGGAGTTTGTCGAACTCCGCCCAGTCCGTCTCCGATTCATCGAGATGAGACACCGTAGCACACTGAATAGCCTTCTGCATGGTGGCGATGTACCGCTCCACGTTCACACGTTCGTTCATACTACTCACTTCCTTTTCTGAGCCCATTATACTGCAAAAAGACCTCACAGAGAAACTTTCTCTGTGAGGTCTTTCGTATTTATATCAAAGGCCTTTGGCCTGTGGGGCGATTTACCGGGCCACCAGTCCGGTGCCATCGTAGTCGATGGTGATGACCGTGCCGGGTGTCGGGTCTTCGGCGATGATCTTGCGCGCGACCAGGGTTTCGATGTTCGACTGGATGAACCGCTTCAGCGGGCGGGCGCCGTACTGCGGGTCGAAGGCCGTGTCGATCATGTAGTCCTTGGCGGCGTCGGTCAGCGTCAGGTCGAGCTGGCGGGCCTCCATGCGTTTCCGGAGGTCTTTGACCAGCAGGTCGACGATGCCGTAGATGTTCGCCTTGGTCAGCGGCTTGTAGTAGATGATCTCGTCGAGACGGTTCAGGAACTCGGGGCGGAAGGACCGCTTTAAGAGCTGGTCCACCATGCTGCGGGCCTCTTCGGAGATCTCACCGTTATCGGTGATGCCCTCGAGAATGATGTCCGAGCCGAGGTTCGAGGTCAGGATGATGATGGTGTTCTTGAAGTCTACCGTGCGGCCCTGGGAGTCCGTGATCCGGCCGTCGTCGAGTACCTGCAGCAGAACGTTGAAGACGTCCGGGTGGGCCTTCTCAACTTCGTCGAAGAGGACGACCGCATAGGGTTTGCGGCGAACGGCTTCGGTCAGCTGACCGCCTTCGTCGTAACCGACGTATCCGGGAGGCGCTCCGATGAGACGGGAGACACTGTACTTCTCCATGTACTCGGACATGTCGATCCGGACCATGGCCTTCTCGTCGTCGAACAGCGCTTCGGCCAGAGCCTTCGCGAGTTCGGTCTTACCGACACCGGTGGGGCCGAGGAACATGAACGAACCAATCGGACGGTTCGGGTCCTGGATGCCCGCGCGGGAACGCAGGATGGCGTCTGCCACTTTCTGGACGGCTTCGTCCTGACCGATGACTCGGTGGTGCAGGATGTCGTCGAGGTGCAGGAGCTTGTTCCGTTCGGACTCGACCAGCTTGGAGACCGGGATGCCGGTCCAGCGGGAGACGATCTTCGCGATTTCCTCTTCGGTCACGCGGTCGCGGAGCAGTTTGTTCGTGCTGTTCTCCGCTTCCTCGGCGGCCTTCTCACAGGCTTCTTTCTCCTCCATGAGCTGGGGCAGGCGGCCATACTTGAGTTCGGCGGCCTTGTTGAGGTCATAGGAGTTCTCCGCCTGTTCGATCTGCGCCTTGACGGCTTCGATCTCTTCGCGGATCTTCTGGACTTTGCCGATGGAGTCTCTTTCGTTCTCCCAGCGGGTGCTCATCTCGTTGAACTTGTCGCGGAGTTCCGCGAGTTCTTTCTGGATCTCCTCGAGGTGCGCCTTCGAGAGGTTGTCCTCTTCGTTCTTCAGCGCTGCCTCTTCGATCTCGAGCTGCATGATGTCGTGGCGGACATCGTCCATCTCGGTCGGCATGGAGTTCATTTCAGTCTTGATGAGGGCGCAGGCTTCATCGACGAGGTCGATAGCCTTGTCCGGCAGGAACCGGTCCGAGATGTACCGGTTGGAAAGCGTAGCGGCGGCGATGAGCGCACCGTCCTGGATCTTGACGCCGTGATAAACCTCATACCTCTGTTTCAGACCACGCAGGATGGCGATGGTGTCCTCGACGGTCGGTTCATCGACCATGACCGGCTGGAACCGGCGTTCGAGGGCCGCGTCCTTCTCGATGTACTGGCGGTACTCGTTGAGGGTGGTGGCGCCGATGCAGTGCAGTTCGCCGCGGGCCAGCATGGGTTTCAACAGGTTGCCCGCGTCCATAGCGCCGTCGGACTTGCCGGCGCCGACGATGGTGTGGAGTTCATCGATGAAGAGGATGATCTCACCGTCGGACTTTTTGACTTCGTTCAGGACGGCTTTCAGACGCTCTTCGAACTCACCGCGGAATTTCGCGCCGGCGATCAGCGAGCCCATGTCCAGAGAGAACAGGGTCTTGTCCTTGAGGTTGTCCGGCACATCGCCCTTGACGATCCGCTGGGCGAGGCCTTCGGCGATGGCCGTCTTACCGACGCCGGGTTCACCGATGAGGCACGGGTTGTTCTTGGTTTTCCGGCTCAGGATGCGGACGACGTTTCGGATCTCGTCGTCACGGCCGATGACCGGGTCCAGCTTCTGGTTGCGGGCCATCTCGGTCAGGTCCGAGCCGTATTTCTTCAGGACGTCATAGGTCTCTTCCGGGTTGTCCGAGGTCACCTTCTGGTTGCCGCGGACGTCCTTCAGGACCTCCATGAATTTCTGGTAGGTGACGCCACTCGCCTGCAGGGTCTGTTTCAGCTTGCCGGTCGCCTTGTCGATGATGCCGAGCATGAGGTGCTCGACGGAGATGTACTCGTCCTGCATCTTTGCGGCGATGGACTCCGCCTCATTCATGGCGGCTTCCAGTTCCTGGGTGCTGTAGATGCGGTCGGCCGTCACGCCGGAGACCTTCGGAAGGGCCTCAACGAGGTCCTGTACGGAGTTTTTCAGCGTGGACGCACTGACACCGCAGCGTTCGACACAGCCGGGAATGAGGCCGTCCTCCTGCTGCAGGAGGGCCAGCAGGATGTGCTCCGGCAGGAGCTGCTGGTTGCCGTAGGTCGCCGCGAGCTGCTGCGCGCTCTGGACGGCGGCGATACTTTTCTGTGTATATTTTTGGAAGTTCATAACTGTACCTCCCCTTGTAAGTATTTGCTGTAGATGTTCTCCAGTTCCGCCATGACCTTTTCACGGGTCACGCCGTCCTGCTGGAGGCAGTCGAAGTAGGTCTTGAGGCCTTTGTCGAAGGTCGTGATGTACTGGGAGAGTACATCGCCCACGGTGAGGCCGCTGACTTCTTCGTGGTTCTCGTCCCGGAAGGACAGACGCAGTTTCCGCGAGATGCGGCCCTGCTCGTCGACGGAGCTCTCCACGTCCCGGTGGCTCTTCTCGACTTCCGTCCACAGTTCATAGAACTGCTTCATGGCCTCGATGAGGTTCCGGTTCTGCGTGCGGATGGAGACTCTGAGTTCTCCGAACACTCCGTCCTCCGGCTGGCGGTACAGTTCGACGCTGTACCGCGCCGTCGGATTATATTTATAACGGATGGCGGAACGCAGGTTGAACATGGTGTCCGACGGCAGGCTCAAGAGCTGGAACGCCGGGTGTTCCGCTTCCGTGGAAAGCAGGAGTTTTTCCATGCGGTCAAAGACTTCCCGCATGCGCTGTTCGGGTGTGGTGAACTGCAGGTACTCCGCCAGGATGCTGTTGATGAGCCCCGAGCGGTTCATGCCCTTCTGGTACGCTAAACGGTCGACTTCAGCGATGATCTCATCGCTGAGCGCCAGTGAATAAACACTTTTTCCCACAGGGTACTCCCCTCCTTTTTTGTAATGTTTCTGTTTTCGCCTCCATTATAGTCCGTTCTAAGAACTTGTCAAGCATTTTATTAAATCTTTTTGCAAGTTATTTTGCGGCACAAAAAAAGAAGCAGAGACGATCGCTCGTTCCTGCTTCTCTGTTCCTGGATTCGGTTGGCGATTTGCGGACCGTTCTTCTTATTTCACTTCCGGTTTCATCGTCGGGAAGAGAAGAACATCTCGGATGGACTCGTTGCCGGTCAAGAGCATGACCAGACGGTCGATGCCGATGCCGCAGCCGCCTGTGGGCGGCATGCCGTACTCGAGGGCACGGATGAAGTCTTCGTCCATGAGTTCCGCTTCGTCGTCGCCGGCCTCGCGCAGCTCGATCTGATGCTTGAAGCGCTCGACCTGGTCGAGCGGGTCGTTCAGCTCGGAGTAGGCGTTGGCGAACTCGGCGCCGCAGATGAAGAGCTCAAAGCGCTCAGTGAGGTAGGGCTTCGAGGGTTTCCGCTTCGTGAGGACCGAGACCTCGACGGGGTAGTCGATGATGAAGGTCGGCTTCTGGAGGTTCTCTTCGACGAACTCGTCGTAGAACGCGACGAGGATCTCGCCCCAGGAGTCCTTGCCCTTCTCGACTTCGACGTGTTTCTCCTTGGCGACTTCGAGAGCTTTCTCTCTGTCGCAGGCAAACTCTTCAAAGTCGATGCCGGTGTACTTCTTGACGGCGTCCGCCATGGTCAGGCGCTCGAAGGGTTCGGCGAGGTCCATCTCGACGCCCTTGTAGGTGAGCTTCGTGGTGCCGTTCGCTGCGAGAGCCGCGTTACGGAAGATGGCCTCGGTGCGGTCCATCATGCCGTTGTAGTCGGTGTATGCCTCATAGAATTCGATGGTGGTGAATTCCGGGTTGTGCTTCGCGTCCATACCTTCGTTGCGGAAGATGCGGCCGATCTCATAGACCCGCTCCATGCCGCCGACGATGAGTCTCTTCAGAGGCAGCTCGGTGGCGATGCGCATGTACATGTCGATGTCGAGCGCATTGTGGTGGGTGATGAACGGACGGGCAGCCGCGCCGCCGGCGATGGTGTTGAGGACCGGGGTCTCGACTTCGATGTAACCCGCATCATCCATGGTCTTGCGGACGCTGGTGATGATCTTGGAACGCTTGATGAACGTGTCCTTGACGTCGGGGTTGACGATGAGGTCGACGTAGCGCTGACGGTACCGGGTGTCCGCGTCTTTCAGACCGTGGAACTTCTCCGGCAGGGGCAGCAGGCTCTTGGAAAGGAGTTTCGCGTGGGTCGCGTGGACGGAGATCTCGCCAGTCTTCGTCTTGAAGACCTTACCGGTGACTTCGAGGATGTCGCCGATGTCCCATGCCTTCTTGAAGGCCTGATAGTCGTCGACGCCGAGGTCGTCACGGGAGACGTAGATCTGGATGTTGCCCTCGCGGTCCTGGATCTGGGCGAAGGACGCCTTGCCCATGATGCGGCGGGCGATCATACGTCCGCAGATGGAGACCTCCTTGTCTTCGAACGCGTCGTAGTTGTTCTTGATCTCCATGCTCTTCGCCGTCTGGTTGGCGGTCATGACCTGGAACGGGTCGTTGCCCGCTTCCTGCATGGCATGGAGTTTATCGATGCGGATCTGGCGCAGGCTGTTGGTGTCCTGCTCCGGAGCCGTGTTCTGCTTCTTCTGGTTGTTCTCAGCCATTGTGGTCTATCGCTCCTTAGTTCTTCTTTGCAACTTCGAGGATCTCGAAGCTGACTTTGCCCTTCGGGGCCTCGACTTCGATGACATCGCCCACGTGTTTGCCGATGAGCGCTTTGCCGACCGGGGATTCGTCGGAGATCTTGCCGGCGAGGGGATCGGACTGCGTGAAGCCGACGAGACGGTAGGTGACTTCGTCGCCGGTCTCGACGTTCTTGATCTTCACGATGGAGGAACGGCCAACGGTGCCCTCTTCATCGTTCTCGTCGTCGATGATGACGGCGTTGCGGATGAGGTGTTCGAGCTCGTTGATACGGGACTCCATTTTGCCCTGTTCGGACTTGGCTTCGTCGTACTCAGCATTTTCAGAAAGGTCACCGAAGGACAGAGCGACTTTGATCTTCTCCGCCATTTCGGCACGGCCGACTGTTTTCAGCTGGTCGAGTTCGTCCTGCAGTTCTTTCAGGGCCTCGTGTGTCATCTGGTATTCGTTCATGGGTAGTTACTTCCTTCCAAAAGATTTCTATAAAAAGTTAGTCTTTTTCGATGTTTTTAAGAGCTTCCCGCTCCGCCTTCGAAACGGAGACTCTGCCGCCGTCCCGGATGGTCTTGACCTGTCTTCTCGAGAAGGTCGCGGGGATGGCGTCGGGGCTCTTGTCGAGGCAGACTTTGATCTGCCCGGAGATGAGGTTCGTGTCGACGACCGTTCCTCTTCCCTCTTTCGTGTCGACGACCGCGCCGACTTTCGGCGTGATCTTGATGAGGTGTTCGTAGGACTCCTGTTCATACTTGAGGCAGCACATGAGGCGGCCGCAGGTGCCGGAGATCTTCGTCGGGTTCAGGGACAGGCCCTGTTCCTTCGCCATCTTGATGGAGACGGGCTGGAAGTCGCAGAGGTGGCTCGAGCAGCACAGCGGTCTGCCGCAGATGCCGAGGCCTCCGACCATTTTCGCTTCATCGCGCACACCGATTTGTCTCAGTTCGATGCGGGTCTTGAAGACGGCGGCCAGGTCTTTGACCAGGTCACGGAAATCGACCCGTCCGTCGGCGGTGAAGTAAAAGAGGATCTTCTTGTTGTCGAAGGTGTATTCCACGTCGATGAGTTTCATGTCGAGCTCATGTTTGCGGATCTTCTCTTCGCAGATCTTGAATGCTTTCTTTTCGCGCGCGGCGTTGTCCTCCACCCGCTTCAGGTCCGCGTCGGTCGCGGCCCGGACGATGGGTTTCAGAGGAGCGACGAGTTTGTCTTCCGCCACTTCGTGGTTCGTGTCGATGACCGTTCCGCATTCGAGGCCCCGCGCCGTTTCGACGATGACCGGGGTCCCTTTGGCGAACTTCTGACCGACGGGGTCGAAGGTGTAGACCTTGCCGACCTCCTTGAACCGGACGCCAATTACTTCTGTCATAGTTTCCCTCTGTGTTTCTTACATTCCCGCTGCCAGCCGGGAGACCAGCCGCGAGAGGGTCAGGTTTTTGTTCGCGTGGAGCGCGAGGGCCGTTGTGATGTCCTCGACGGCTTCCACCATGGTGAGGAGCTGAGCGTTCGAGTACCGGGCCGCCAGGCTCTGCGCACTCTTCCCCGATCCGGAGATGAACTGCTCTCCGCCGCTGCCGGTCACCAGCGCGTCCCGCAGCACGAGACCGAGCTGTTCCAGCACTAAGGGCAGGAGCTCATATTTCTTTTCAAAGGCGGACGTGGCGGCGAGAAGTGCCGTCTCGCTTCCGGAGGCCAGCGCTTTGCTGAGTTCCTCCGCGAGGCCTCTGGCCTCTTCGAGCTGTCCGTCGTTCTGGTCTGCCCCGACGACGGGAGTCAGGCTGTAGAC
>R21__coassemble_863_pt1 | contig 22951 bp, 21 predicted proteins | sample R21__metabat2_low_PE_053 | metagenome-assembled genome bin R21 | reverse complement strand
AAAGCAACTCGCTGTCAAGAATTCGGCTAGCAAGATCAAAGCCAAATTTCAGTTTATGTGAGAAAGAGGTGATTTCTGATTGGAAACAGTTTGAAGATAGCTTTTTGATCGAAATGGATGGCGGCAGGATGGACCGGTGGAGTATAATGGAATCCATAAACAGAAAGCCCGCCGGGGCGAAGACGGGACGTCTTCCGACGCGGGCGAGAGGAGAACCACTATGTTTCGAGAGATGCGGCGCTTTAAGCAGGCGCTTACAAAAGAAGAGCGTGTCGCCGTCCTGACCGAGGAGAAGAGAGCGACGCTGGCGGTCCATGGGGAGGATGGTTACCCCTATGCGCTGCCCATCAACTACTGGTACGATGAAGAGGATGGCTGCATCTACTTCCACTGCGCCAAAGTCGGCCACAAGCTGGACGCCATCGCGGCGAACGACAAAGTCTGCTTCACCGTCTGGCAGGAGGGTCCGCAGGAGCCCGGCGAGTGGTGGTACCACATGAAGAGCGTCATCTGCTTCGGCCGCGCGGAAGTCATGGAAGACGGCGACGAGAAGTATGAGAAAGCCAGAAACTTCGGCGCCAAGTACTTCCCAACGGAGAAACACCTCGAAAAAGAACTCGCGCACTCCTACGACCGCGCGAACATCGTCCGCATCCGGATCGACCACATGACGGGCAAACGAGTGAAAGAGAATTGAGCGCTCCGGCATTCAGAAAAAACAACGTAAGCCGGAACAGGAACAACCAGGAGGCATTATGATGGACAAAAACCTGTATACCAGAAATGAAAAACTCGCGCAGAAGGTCATCAAGGGGCTCGAGTCCCGCAACATGACCGGCTATTATGCCGCGACCAAGGAAGAGGCACTGCAGAAGGCACTCGAACTCATCCCGGAGGGCAGCACCGTCACCATGGGCGGTGCGATGAGCGCCCTCGAGATCGGACTGGTCGACGCCCTCGTGAACGGAAACTATGACTTCCTCGACCGCAACAAGATGGAACCTCGCGAAGCACTCCTCAAGGGCTACGATGCGGACTTCTTCCTGACGAGTGCCAACGCCATGACCGAAGACGGAATCATGGTGAACATCGACGGCAATGCGAACCGCGTGTCGTATATCGCGAACGGACCGAAGAAGGTCATCGCCATCGTCGGTATGAACAAGATCTGTGACGACATCGACGGCGCCATGAAGCGTGCCCGCAACGTGGCCGCGCCCACGAACGCGCAGCGGTTCGACATCAACACGCCCTGCAAGAAGACCGGCACCTGTGCGAACTGCAAGAGCCCGGACACCATCTGCTGCCAGTTCCTGGTCACGCGGTACTCCCGGCACGCGGACCGTATCCACGTCATCCTCGTCAACGACTTCCTCGGGTTCTGACCATGAGCACACAGGAATTTTACTTGAACGACGACGGCATCCGGCTCCACGCGAAACTGGACCGGCCGGAGGGGCTCGACAAGACCCCGCTGTGCATCGTGCTCCACGGCCTGACCGGGTACATGGAGGAGCCCCACATCTGTGCGGTCTCTGCGGCGATGAACTCACTCGGCATCGCCACGCTCCGTGTAGAACTGTACGGCCACGGCCTGAGCGGCGGTTCCTTCGAAGACCACGACCTTGCCAAATGGCTCCACAACATCGACACCGTCACGGACTACGCAAAGTCTCTGGATTTCGTCACGGAACTGTACCTCTGCGGCCACTCCCAGGGCGGCCTCGCGGCGGTCATGGCCGCCGGGAACCATCCGGATGCCTATCAAAAACTGATCCCGCTGGCCCCCGCGCTGATGATCCCACGGCTGGCGAAAGAGTTCCCGGAGGACGAGATCCCGGACTGCTTTTACTTCCACGAGCAGCGGATCGCCCAGGGGTATATCCTCGCGAATCGCCAGCTCGATGTCGACGCGGCCATCCGGAACTACCACGGTCCCGTCCTGCTCGTCCAGGGGACGAACGACACGACCATCGTGCCGCAGGACACCATCGATGCCGCAGACGCATACGACAACGCGACGCTGGTCCTTGTAGAAGGGGACACCCACTGCTTCGACTACCATCTCGACCAGGTGGTGGCCGCGGTGAAAGAGTTTTTATCGTAAGAGACAGATCCACCCGACAGTCTGCAGGGGCTGCCGGGTGTTTGCTTTTGGACCGGCCGGAACCGGAAGGCAAATCTTTTCTTTTCATCGCGTTTGTGCTATAACAGATTTGCAAGTATTTTGCGCATTGGCGCACGAAAGGGAGAAGTATTATGGAAAAAATCTACGCTCTGGTCGCGAAGACCGAAAAGCTCAACTATGTCCTCGTCCTGGGCCTGTGGGTCCTCGGCGGCGCTCTGACCCTCGTCGGGTTCCCCTGGGTCGTCCTCGCTATTCTGGCGATGCACATCCCGGAGACCATCTTCATCGGTATCCCGACCGGCAAAGAGAACGGCAACAGCCTCGCGGACAGCATCGCGCTCTGCATGACCTTCGGCTTCCTGTGGTGGATGCCCGTCAAGCATAAACTCCTCCAGAAGTAAGGAGAAACGAGCAAAACAGCCCGGCGAAAGCGCGGGAAGAAAACCGGAAAGAAAACCAAAAAGAAAGACCTCTGCAACTACTGCAGAGGTCGTTTTGCTTTTTCGATGTGTTAGTCGTGGCTCCACGTCTCTTACTTCGCTTCGTCCGGGATGTCCGCGTCCGGAGTCATGTAGAAGTCCTCGTTGGAGTCGGCGCCGCCGAACGTGCCGGTGACCGTGATGTCCATGGGCGTCGTCTTGTCCCAGTCGAGGTACTCGGTGTAATAGCCTTCCGCCGAGTAGGAACCGGTGATGTGCCAGACCTTGTCATAGGAGTCGAGGAGCCCCTGCATCTCTTCGTTGTCGGAGGACACTTCGACGAGGAAGCCTTCGTTCGTGGACTCGCCGGCGCCGTCCTCCCGGAAGACCGTGCCGCTGGCATAACCGACGATGTGGACCGTCACTTCGGTGCCGTAGAGGTCGTTGTGGATCGTCTCCGGTTTGAACGCCGTCGTCACGTGGAATTCCGGCGGGGTGAGCTTGTTCTTCGGGTAGTCCGGTGCCGCCTGCAGGAAGGCCTGCTTGATCTCGTCGGTGTCGAGGAAAATGCCTTCATAGTAGTAATAGCCCCGGGCCTTCTCCGCGGCGCTCTGGTGCTTCTTCTCGGACGCGGTGGCCGTCGTGGTCGTTGCGCTCGAAGTGTTCTTCGCGTTGCAGCCGGCCAGCGCCAGGAGCATCATCAGAGCAACCAGAATGGCTGTGAGTTTTTTCATTGCTAAATCGCCTCCAACGGGGTCTTTTGGTTACTGTCGTTCGACGTCTTTGATCTTCTTTGCCGGCAAACCGCCGACGACGGTCTCGAGCTCGTCTCCACTGTTCATTTTATCAAGAAATGTTTTCAAGTCCATACTTAAATCTACCCTTTCAAAGCCTCAGGCCGTCCCGAGGATGTCGCAGATCTCCTCGACACTGTCCGCAAAGGTGATGAGGGAAAGCTGGCTTTCGGACGCCAGTCCCTGTTCCTCCATGGTGCGGAGCAGCTGCTTCAGGCCGTCATAGTACCCGTTGTGGTTGTACAGGATGCAGGGCGCGTCGAGGTGGGCGAGACAGACTTTGGACATGATCTCCGCGATCTCCTCGAGGGTCCCGGTGCCGCCGGGGAAGGCAACGAACGCATCGCCGAGTTCGATCATGATCGCTTTCCGCTCCGTCATGTCTTTGGTGGCGATGAGCCGCGTGAGCCCCTCGTACTGCAGGACAGCGTCGATGAAGAACTGAGGCTCGACCCCGGTGGCTTCTCCGCCGGCTTCCACGACACTTTCGGCCAGCACGCCCATGAGCCCAGACTTGGACCCGCCGTAGACGAGCGCGTTCCCGCTCTCCCCGATCCAGGTGCCGAACGCGCGCACGGCCTCCTTCAGTGCCGGGTCTTTCCCTTCGCTCGAGGCGAGGTAAACGGTGATGTTCATGGGTCCTCCTTATCGTTTCGTCAACAGGCACACATTCTCGACGTGGGCGGTGCGGGGGAAGAGGTCCACGGGCTGGACCCCATCGGCGATATACCATCCCTTCTCGGCAAACCTCGCGCAGTCCCGGGCGAGCGTCGCCGGGTCGCAGGAGATGTACACGACCTTTTCTGGGTCGAAGTCCGCGATGGTCTCGATGAGCTGCTCGCTGAGCCCCTTGCGCGGCGGGTCGACGAGGATGATGTCCGCTTTCACGCCGTCGGCTTTCAGGCGGGCGGCCGCGTCTGCGGCGTCGCCGCACAGGAACGTGGCGTTGTCGATGCCGTTCGCCGCGGCGTTGCGCTTCGCGTCCTCGACGGCCTCCGGGACGATCTCCACACCGTAGAGACGGCTGCAGCGGTCCGCCATCGTGAGGCCGATGGTGCCGGTGCCGCAGTAGAGGTCCAGGAGGACCGGCTTGGCTGACTCGCTCGGGCCGGCATCGGCGCTCTCGGAGTTTCCGGCCGCCGCGCCGAACGCCTTCTCGGCAGCGATGCTGTACAGCACTTCTGCCTGCGGCGTGTTCACCTGGTAGAAGGACTTCGGCGAGATGCGGAACGTGCAGCCGAGGAGCGTGTCCTCGATGAAGCCGTCGCCGTACAGGACCTCGGTCTCGTCGCCGAGGATGACGTTCGTTTTGGACGGGTTATAGTTGATGCTGAGGGTCTTGAACCCCGGAATGGTGTCTTTCAATGCGTCCACGAGGAAGCTGACTCTCGGCACGGACGTCGGGGATGCCTTGCGCCCCTGCGCGCCCGGTTTACGGTTGAACTCCGCAGTCGCCTCCGGACCGTAGCCGTTGACGACGAGGCAGACCATCAGTTCCTTCGAATAATGGCCCTGCCGGATGTACACATGACGAAGGAGTCCTTTGTGGGTCTGTTCGTCGTAGACGGTGATGCCGCGTCGGATGATCCATTCCCGGACGACGGTCAGTACATCGCCAAAGGGCTCGGGCTGGAGAACGCAGTTCTCGCAGGGGACGACCCGGTGGGTGTTTGAAGCGTAGAAGCCCATGACGGGGTTCAGGTTGCGGTCGAGCTGTACCGGGAACTGGGCCTTGTTGCGGTAGCGGAGGGTCTCGTCGGAGCCGCGCACGGGGAGGACCTCCACGGAGAGGTGCCCGATGCGCTCGAAGGCGTCGGCGACGCGCCGGTGCTTGTACGCGAGCTCGGCCTCATAGGAGACGTGCCGGTAGCAGCACCCGCCGCACTGTGCGGAGACCGGGCAGTCCGGTTCCACGCGGTCCTTGGAAGCCGTGAAAACCTTGAAGGCCTTGCCGACGGCATAGTTCTTTTTCGCTTTGATGATGTGGCAGAGGACGGTGTCGCCCACAGCTGTATTCGGTACAAAAACAGCGATCCCCTCATGCCGGCCGATGCCGCTGCCTTCCGTGGTCATGGCATCGATGGTGAGGGTGATCTCGTCGTTCTTTTTCAGCATAGTAAGGTCCCTTCTGCGGGGGTCTGCCCGCGGTTCGTCAGCACTATTTTAACACAATTTTTTTTGAAAGAAAATGCAAATCCGCATGTTGTGGTCGAGGTCGGAAAACGCATTTTCGAACCTCATTATTTTGTGGATTTGCCCTGTCTTCACGGGGCGATGCACCATTTCCGGGAAATAGACATCATTTGCGGATTTTGCTAAAATGAATTGCTATTGATTATCACATGGGACCCTCCCATGGAAGAGTGAGAAGAACTGGAGAGAGAACGCATGAGTATCCATGTCGCCCCGGAACTGCTTGGCCGGGTGTTTTTTGTGCCCAAATCCATTGTGGACGAACACCTCGCCTACGTGAACGGGCAGCAGCTGAAAGTGCTGCTTTATGTGCTGCGGCACACGGGTGAAGACCTGGAGGTACAGGACCTCGCGGGTGGCCTCGCCATGTCCGCGGCCGACGTCTCGGACGCTCTGCAGTACTGGCTCACGACGGGCGTGCTCGTCCGGGACGAAGTGCCGGAAGGCGTGAGCGTCCACCCGGCGACACCCCCGGCCGCGACCGGCGGACCGGTGCCCTACACCCGCGGCGGGAACGCGGCGAGCCCGGCGCCTGCCAAAGCGACCGCGTCGCAGCAACCGCTCCTCGACGTCCCGGACATCGTCCCGACCTACGAGACCGTGGCCGCGCGGCTCCTCGAGGACCCCGCGCTGAAAGCCATGTTCCAGGAAGTGCAGGCCCTTATGGGCAAGACCATCGGGTACGACACCCAGGCGAAGTTCATCATGATGCACGACACCTACGGCCTGCCGCCCGAAGTCATCCTGACCATCGTCGACTACTCGGTCAAAAAGGGCAAGGGCATCGGGTACATGTGCAAGGTCGGCAAGAACTGGGCCGAGGAAGGCGTCACGACTCTGGAGGCCGCGAACGAGAAACTCGAGAAGATCGCCAACACCGACCGGGCCTGGGCCGAGTTCACCGGCCTCTTCACGAAGGACGCGCCGAAAGCCACCGACAACCGCCTCGCGTATGTCCGCAAGTGGCGATTCACCTTCGGCCAGTCCAACGAACTCATCTACCACGCATACGAGACCATGGTCGAAGCCATCGACAAGGTCAATTTCAACTATATGGACAAGATCCTGACCCGCTGGAACGAGGAAGGCCTGCGCACCCCGCAGGACGTGCTCGCGGCGGAGAAGGGCGAAGCCCCGGCCGCCGGGAAGGCGGGGAGAGGTACATCGCCCAAGGGAAAGAAAAACACGAAGATCGCGGGCAACCACACCGCCTCCTACGACTCGGAAGCCTACCGGGAGAAGGCGCAGGGGCCCATCCAGTACAAACGGAAAGGGGAGGAGTAAATGCCGACCAATTTTGAACGCGCGAAACAGGTGCTCGACCGCCGGCGGGAGACCGCGGAGCGGGAAGCCGAGATGAAAACGGAAGAACTGGAACTCCTGTCCCCGGAACTGCGGGCGCTGAACCGCAAACTGTCCGCCGCGGGCCTCAAGGCCGTGCAGCTCGCCATCGCGGGCGACCAGGCGGCCATGGACAAACTCCGCGACGAGAACCTCGCCGACCAGGAGCGGCGCCGTGAGATCCTCGAGTCCCTCGGCTCCTCCGAAGAAGCGCTGGAAGTCCACTACACCTGCCCTGTCTGTAACGACACGGGCGTCGTGGGCAACCACTACTGTGACTGTTTCAAACGACTGGTCAAGAGCCTGCAGACCGAGAACCTCAACGCGGTCTCTCCGGCGGGCGATTCGACCTTCGACAACTTCAACCTCGCGTACTACCAGGGCGTCACGGACCCGGAGACGGGCGTGGACGCGTACTCGCGGATGGGGCAGATCGTCTCCTACTGCGAAGCCTATGCTGAGGACTTCGGTCTGTCGTCCCCGAGCCTGATCCTCTACGGCAACACCGGCCTTGGCAAGACGCACCTGTCCCTGGCCATCGCGAACAAGGCCATCGAGAAGGGCTTCAACGTCGTGTACGGCTCGGCCCACAACCTCCTCTCGGAGATCGAGAAGGAGCACTTCGGCCGCCTCAAGTCCGACGACTCCCCGGAGGACAACGTCCTGAACGCCGACCTCCTCATCCTCGACGACCTCGGCGCCGAGTTCTCGACGTCCTTCACGGTGAGCATGGTGTACAACATCATCAACACCCGCATCCTGAAGGGTCTGCCGACGATCCTGTCGACCAATCTGTTCCCGGAGGAGATCCCGGACGTCTATGGACAGAGAGTGGCAAGCAGGATCATTGGAAACTTCACTCCGCTGGAATTTGCGGGAAGAGATGTCAGGCAGTTAAAGAATTTGAAATAATATTTTTGAGGGGCTTTCTACCTTTGAAACGAAGCAAGGGGAGGAGAAAGCGCGCCGCAGAGACGTTTGGGGTCCCAATTGCCCCTGTTATAAAGCAATTGCGGGGTTCGGCTGGCGAACGGCTCGGCGGCCGCTTTCGACGGAACCCGATCAAAAAGCCCCGCAAAAAGGAGCATAAACTTTGAATATTATCGCGACACTCACCAATGAATTCGGCCTGCACGCGTGGCAGGTCGAAAATACTGTCAACCTGATTGATGAAGGCAACACCATCCCGTTCATCGCCCGGTACCGCAAGGAGGCTCACGGCTCGCTGGACGACCAGGTCCTGCGCGAACTGAACGACCGCCTCACCTACCTGCGCAACCTCGACAAGCGCCGCGAGGAGATCCTCGGCTCCATCGAAGAGCAGGGCAAGCTCACGGAGGAACTGAAGGCGAAGATCGACGCCGCCACCGTGCTCGCCGAACTCGAAGACCTGTACCGCCCGTACAAGCAGAAGCGCCGCACCCGCGCCATGATGGCGAAGGAGAAGGGCCTGGAGCCTTTGGCGATGTACCTCTGGGAGCGCAAGATCGAAGAGGCTACACTCGAAGAAGCGGCCGCCCCGTATGTCGATGCCGAGAAGGGTGTCGAGACGGTGGAAGACGCACTGCAGGGCGCGTCGGACATCATCGCGGAGCTCATCTCCGATGACGCGGACGTCCGAAAGGCTTTGAAGGAAGCCTTCCAGGAAGAGGGCATCATCTCCTCGAAAGCCGCGAAGGAAGAGGACAGTGTCTACGCGCAGTACTACGAGTTCTCCGAAGCGGTCTCCAAGGTGGCAGACCACCGCATCCTTGCCCTGAACCGGGGCGAGAAGGAAGGCTTCCTCAAAGTCTCCGTGGACCTCGAGAAAGAGGACGCGCTGCGGATCATCGACCGCACGCTCATCCACTCGGACAAAAAGATCAAGAAAAAGAACCGGGGCGTCAACAAAAAGAAAAAGGCCGGAGCCGAAGCGCCCGCGCCTGCCGCTCCCGCGTCTCCCTATAACGAAGAAGGCTGTGCCGCCGCGCTGCAGTTCGTCCTGACCGCTGCGGAGGACGCCTATGACCGGCTCATCTACCCGAGCGTGGAGCGGGAGATCCGCTCGACCCTCAAAGACCGGGCCGACGAGAACGCCATCAAGGTGTTCGCCCAGAACCTGCGCCCGCTGCTCATGGCGCCGCCGGTCAAGAACAAGGTCGTCCTCGCGCTCGACCCCGGCTACCGCATGGGCTGCAAGACCGCGGTCGTCGACGGCACCGGCAAGGTCCTCGACACGACGGTCATCTACGTCACCCACGGTGACCGCCAGTACGCACAGGCGAAGGACACCGTCAAGAAACTTCTGAAAAAAGACAACGTCGACGTCATCTCCATCGGTAATGGTACGGCCTCCAAGGAGACCGAGATCTTCGCCGCTGAGACCATCGGCGAGTTCAAACGGGAGACCGGCAGAAGCGTCTCCTACATGGTCGTGTCCGAAGCCGGCGCCTCCGTCTACTCCGCCTCGAAACTCGCGGCGGAAGAGTTCCCGAACTTCGACGTCAACATCCGTTCGGCCATCTCCATCGGCCGCCGTCTGCAGGACCCGCTGGCGGAACTCGTCAAGATCGACCCGAAGGCTATCGGCGTCGGCCAGTACCAGCACGACATGCCGCAGAAGGAACTGACCGCGGCCCTCGACGGCGTCGTCGAAGACTGCGTCAACTCCGTCGGCGCGGACCTCAACACTGCGTCTCCCGCGCTGCTGTCGCACATCGCCGGCATCAACGGGACCATCGCGAAGAACATCGTGGCGTACCGTGAAGAGAACGGCGAGTTCACCGGCCGCGCCCAGCTCAAGAAGGTGCCGAAGCTCGGCCCGAAGGCGTACGAACAGTGCGCCGGCTTCCTGCGCGTCGCGGAGTCCCGCAACATCCTCGACAACACGGGCGTCCACCCCGAGTCCTACGACGCGGCGAAGGGCCTCCTCGAAAAGTGCGGCTACACGACCGCGGACGTCAAGGCGGGCAAGCTCTCCGAACTGCACGACCGTGCCGCGAAACTCGGTTATGAGACCCTCGCGAAGGAACTCGACGTCGGTGTCCCGACCCTGAAGGACATCGAAAAGGAACTCCTGAAGCCGGGCCGCGACCCCCGCGACGAGCTGCCGCCGCCCATGCTCCGCTCCGACGTCCTCGACATCAAGGACCTCAAAGAGGGCATGGAACTCCAGGGCACCGTCCGCAACGTCATCGACTTCGGCGCGTTCGTCGACATCGGCGTCCACCAGGACGGCCTCGTCCACATCTCGCAGATCTCGAACAAGTTCATCAAGCACCCCTCCGAGGCTCTGTCCGTCGGCGACGTCGTCACCGTCCGCATCCTCTCCGTGGACCTCAAGAAAGAGCGCATCTCCCTTACCATGAAAGGTGTCAAACAACAGTAAAAGGCGAAAGCCTTCCAATAGCAGAAAAAGGACTCGAGCATGCCTCGAGTCCTTTTGTTATGCGCTTTTCGAAGCAGTACTTCTCTTTTTTTGATAATTATGATAAAATCTCTTATTACTATTAAGGAAATTCATATCGGAGGCAACCTTACATGAAACACATCGACATCAAGGATGTAATGACCAACGCCGAACTCATCGGCAAGGAGGTCACCGTCTGCGGCTGGGTCCGTACATCGCGCGACTCCAAGACCATGGCGTTCGCCGAACTCAACGACGGCACCACGTTCAAACACATCCAGATCGTCATCAATAAAACCGAATTCGCCCAGGGCGATGAACTGCCGGAGTTCCTGCGCCTCGGCGTGGCACTCTGTGTCACCGGCACGGTCGTTCCGTCCGCCGTCAACAAGGAAGGCGGCGTGGAGATCAACGCGACCGAGATCGAACTCCTCGGCGACTGCCCGGCGGACTACCCGCTGCAGAAGAAGCGCCACACGCTGGAGTTCCTGCGGACCATGCCTCACATCCGTCTGCGCTCCAACACCTTCAACGCGGTGTTCCATGTGCGCTCGGTCCTTGCCGCGGCCATCCACGAGTACTTCCAGAAGAACGGCTATGTCTATGTGAACACGCCGCTCATCACGGGTTCCGACGCGGAAGGCGCCGGCGAGATGTTCCAGGTGACCACGCAGCCCTTCGGCGCGGAGGCCAACTATGAGAACGCCGACGACTACTATGCGGACGACTTCTTCGGCCAGAAAGCCGGCCTCTCCGTCTCCGGTCAGCTGGAGGGCGAGATGGCAGCCATGGCCTTCGGCAAGATCTACACCTTCGGCCCGTCCTTCCGTGCGGAGAAGTCCAACACCCAGCGCCACGTCGCCGAGTTCTGGCATGTCGAGCCGGAGATCGCCTTCGCGGAACTGCCGGACGTCCTCGAGATCGCCGAAGACATGATGAAGTACGTCATCAAGGCGGCCATGGAGCGCTGCCCGACCGAACTCGAGTTCTTCAACAAGTTCATGGAGAAGGGCCTCCTCGACAAGCTGAACAATGTCGTGAACTCCGACTTCGAAGTCCTCGACTACACCAAGGCCATCGAGATCCTCGAACAGGCCGACGCCGACTTCAAGTTCCCGGTCTCCTGGGGCATGGACCTCCAGACCGAGCACGAGCGGTACATCACCGAGCAGGTCTTTAAGAAACCTGTCTTCGTCATCAACTATCCGAAGGACATCAAGTCTTTCTACATGAAGCAGAACGCGGACGGCAAGACCGTCGCGGCGGCAGACCTTCTGGTCCCGGGCGTCGGCGAGATCATCGGCGGCTCCGAGAGAGAGGCCGACTACGACAAACTCGTTGCGGCGATGAACGAACGCAACATGGACATGTCCGCGTACGGCGACTACCTTGACCTTCGCAAGTACGGCTCCGTCCCGCACGGCGGCTACGGCCTCGGCTTCGAGCGTCTCGTCATGTACGTCACCGGCGTTGCCAACATCCGTGACGTCATCCTGTTCCCGCGTACCGTCGGCAACATCAGATAACCTCTTTTCGGACAGAAACGAGTTTGAGAATGGAAAGTGGGTGGACCTATGTCTGACACCCAATTGAATACTTCTGCGGCGGTGGGTCTTGCACAGGACAGTAAATCGCCAAAGAAAAAGATGGTCTGGCTCGAGATGCTGCGCATTTTCGCGGTGCTCCTGGTCATCTTCAACCACACGGGGGACTATGGCTTCCACTACTGGGCCACGCTTGCCGGCGGTTACCGCTACTGGCTCTTCATGGCCTGCGCGGCGCTGACCGTCATGAACATCCCGATCTTCTACATGATCTCCGGTGCCCTGCTCATGGGCAAGGAGGAGAGTGTACAGACGGTCTGGCGAAAGCGGGTGCTCCGGTACGCGCTGGTCATCCTCATCTTCACGTTCGTGCAGTATCTGTACATCAGCTTCACGAGCGAGGACGGCTTCCGCGAGAGCTTCAGCGTCTGGGAATGGTTCGTCACCATGCTGAGTGAGAACATCATCGTCCCGTACTGGTTCCTCTACGAGTACCTCGGCTTCCTCGTCATGCTGCCGCTGTACCGGCGCATGTTGCAGAACATGAAGGAAGAGGAGTTCCACTACCTGTTCCTCCTGTACATCGTATTCACCGGCGCGCTGCCGATCATCGAGTACCTCATCACGAAGTGGCACACCATTTTGAACATCAGTTTCAACATCGCTTACATCACGGGCGATCTACTGGTGTACCCCGCCCTCGGCTTCTACCTCATCCGCAAGCCGAAGCCGACCTGGAAACAGCTTGCTGTCATGTGGGGCCTGTCGCTGCTGTGCGTTGTCTACACCTGCCTCATGACCGAGTACAAGCTCGACTACGCGCGTCAGCTGAGCGAAGCCCGCGTCGGCACGTTTTTCAAGATGCTCATCTGCATCCCCGCGGTCACGGTCTTCCTGACCGCCCGCAAACTGTTTGACACGTCGGACGGCAAGGGCATCACCCTCCACCCCGGTGTCGAGAAACTGTTGCTCTCCATGGGCAGCTGTGTGTTCGGTGTCTACCTCGTCGAGCAGATCTTCCGAAACCTCATGTACGACTTCGGAATGGTCATGGTCGACCACCTGCCGAACTTCGTGGCAACGCTCATCTACTGTGTCGTCGTCTTCCTGGCGGCGTACCTGGTGGTCCTGGTGCTGAAACTCATCCCGGGCCTCAAAAAACTGTTATAGGCCTGCCGGCCTTCTGAAACGGATCGAAACTCCCGCAACGTCAAGGTTGCGGGAGTTTTTTGTTTTCTTTCTTAGTAAAAATTTTTCTGTAAAAATGTTTATACAAAGACAAAAATGTATATGAAAGTGTCAAAAGATGGGGTATAATAAACCTGTCGTATAGTATATGTGTATAGTTTTTGCGGCACATCGCGAAAGCTGCTTTGGCATAAGGAGAAAGTGACATGGCAAGACCCAAGAAACCGGAGGAGCGCAACCGCATCCGCGACGTCGCGTTCAACGTTTTTTCCAGCAAAGGATTTGAGAACTCGTCGTTCTCGGACATCGCGAAGGAGGCGTCCGTCTCGAAGTCCCTCGTCCAGTACTACTTCCCGAAGAAGGAGCAGTTCATTTCGGACTTCATCGACAAGAGCCTCGGGGCGGTCACGGAGATCGTCCGCGAGGACCTGGACATTACATATGAACACGAACTCGGCGAACTCTACACCATCGGTTACTGCCAGTTCTATTTCGCGATGTACAACGACCGCATGAACTCTCTGCGCCTCGACATCATCCGCGATCGGGGCAACACCGAGATGGTCGTGAAGCATGCCATCGACTGGCTCATCAGCAACACCAATGCCATCCAGGTGGAGGAGCCGGAGGAGATCGAGAAGGTCAAAAAGACCTTTGTCTTCGCCATCGGCGGTGCGTTCGACTACCTCTATGATTGCATGCTGTACGGGGTGCCTTTCGATGAGGCGTTCATGTCTGACGCGACCATGATGCTTCTGAACCCGTTCCTGAACGTGGAGTTCCACGAGGGCGAGGCGATCCGGAAGCAGATCTCTCCGGAGTGGCTGGAGACCGCCCGGAAGAAGTACAACCGGATGATCTTTACTGTCAAGTAAAGCCAGTCTCCCAACGTTAAGACACAACGAAAACATAACAATAAAACCCAAAAGAGCCCGGTAGTCAACCGGGCTCTTTTGAGTCAAATACGTGTGAGAGTTTTGAGAAAAAAGAGTCGATCGCCAAAGTGGCTGTAAAGAGGAACTTCGTGAACGGCATCCAGGAAAGGTTCAGAGCTCCGAGGCAGGACGGCGCCAGAGTTCCGAAGAACTTGAGGATGGCCATCCACAGGTTGACACCTTTGTCGAGCGCGTGCTACGCTTTCGATAGCTGGAGTTTACGTAAAGTACCTGGCGACAACGTGGTCCTAAAACAGAATGATCAAGTGCGGATGGCATATATCGCCATTGGCGTTGGCTGCCCATGATGCACTGATCGAAAGAAAGGACCGAATATATGGCGATTTACCATGTCTCACTCACCATGCCCGACACACAGGAACTGCTGCAACGAAAGCAGTTCCTCGAAAAGACCCAGGCCAAACTGGAGCGCCGCCTGCGCGATTACCCGGCCGGAAGGCTTTCTGTTAGCCGGAGAAAGCGTGACGGCGCGATCAGCTATTATCTTTTTACAGAAGATGGAAAACGTGTTTACCTCAATCGGGAACAACAAAGAACCAGAGCTCGATTTGCTCAGAAAGAATACGACAAGCGGGCACTTATCCTTATCCGGCAAGAACTTCAGAAGCTGAACGAAGTTGTTGCCTACTATGAAATGCCCAAATTGGAGGATGCATTCGAACAATGTATCCCGGAAAAGCAACAGCTGGTCGTTCCGACAGTGCTTCCTGATGAGGCTTTTCGCCAGGAATGGCTTTCACAGCCATATGACAGGAAACAGCCGTTTGAAAATGATCACCCATTCCCGACAGAAAAAGGTGATATGGTTTGCTCGAAGACGGAAGTACAGGAAGCCAACTACATGTTTTACCATTCATACGACTATCTCTATGAGAAGCGTCTGAACCTGATCGATGATGGCAGGCCGACCTGGCGCTATCCGGATTTCACGATCCTGGACCCTGTTACCCGGGAAGAGGTCATCTTCGAACATTTCGGAATGGTGGATGACGAGGGATACCAACGCAGCATGTTCGACAAGATCCGACTCTATGAAGAAAACGGTTATATCATCGGCCAGAATTTCCTTTTTACGTTTGAGACAGCCGAGCACCCGTTCACCATGGATCAGTTTATCCGTATCCTGGAAGCGCGGTTCCCGCGAAAATAGAGCGGCGATTTGCACTTCGAATCCAATTTCCACGTCAAAGTGCGTATGTGGCTCATTTGACGTGGAGAAAAAACGCTTCGCCGCTGGTTGACGAGGCTCTAAAGGAGAAAAATCCACGTCAGACGGCTCATTTCGCGAACTTGACGTGGAGAAAACTCGTTTCCGTTTTGATGAACGAGGCAGGGCAGGAGAAAAAATCCACGTCAAACTGCTCGTATCGCGTACTTGACGTGGAAAAAACTCGTTCCCACTCTGATGAACAAGGCAGGGCAGGAGAAAAAATCCACGTCAAACTGCTCTTTTCGCAGTCTTGACGTGGACTTTTGTTGATCGATACGAGAAAGCCGCCCCGATTCTCGCGGGGTGGCTTTTCATTTGAACTAGAAACAGGCTCTGTCGACAAAGAATCGAGCTCTTTGTCGACAAAAGGAATGGAGCTTTCTGACGGACAAAGGAATTTGAACTTTTCCCCTGGCTTGCTTTGGGGAATTCAGGAGAACCGGAGCGTTTTTGTCTCGAAAAGGAATGCGTTGGTCCCGCTTGAAGTGGCGGGGCCTTTATAATATAATTACTTAAAGTTTTTCAGAGGTGAAACTGCGCTAAAATGGTGCAGTTACGCAACAAAACGCCGGTGGGATCGCCAGCTGGCGGAAAGCATCGAGGCGAATGAAGGAGGTGGCACGATGAGCAAGGCGTTGATCGCGATGAGCGGGGGAGTGGACTCGTCCGCGTCGGCACTGCTGATGAAGCGCGCGGGCTTTGACTGCGTCGGTGTCACCATGCGTCTCTTTGACCACGAGGACTCCGAAGTGCGGCCGGACAAGGCGTGCTGCACGGACGACGATGTGGCAGACGCCGTCCTCGTCTGCCTGAAAATGGACATCCCGCACCATGTGGTGGACTTCAAGGGCCAGTTCCGGGAGGCCGTCATGGACCCCTTCGTCCGGGCCTATGAGACCGGCCGCACGCCGAACCCCTGCATCAACTGCAACCGGTACCTCAAGTTTGAGGAGCTTTTCCGCCAGGCGGACCAGCTCGGCTGCGAGCTCATCGTCACCGGCCACTATGCGAGGGTCGAACACAACGATGAGACCGGCCGCTGGGAACTGAAGAAAGCGGAGTTCCTTGAGAAGGACCAGAGCTACGTGCTCTTCAACCTGACGCAGGAACAGCTCGCGCGCATCCGCTTCCCGCTGGGCGCCATGAGCAAGACGGACGCCCGTGCCGTCGCGGAAGAGGCCGGGTTCAAGAATGCGCAGAAGCACGAGAGCCAGGACATCTGCTTCGTGCCGACGGGCAAGTACACAGACTTCATCGAGAAGTACACCGGCAAGACGTACCCCCACGGCGAGTTCGTGGACGTGCGAAACGGCAACGTCCTCGGCGAGCACAAGGGCATCATCCGGTACACGGTGGGCCAGCGGAAAGGCCTCGGCCTCGCGCTGCCGCAGCCGATGTACGTAACGAAAGTAGACCCCGAGGCCAACAAAGTGTACCTCGGTTTGAATGAAGACCTGTTCACGACGACGCTCTATGCGGACGACGTGAACTGGATCAGCGTCGCGGGGCTCGCGCCCGGCGAGGAGCTGAGAGTGACGGCGAAGGTCCGGTACAAGCAGCCGGACAAGCCGGCAACGGTCACGGCGATGGACGACGGGCGCATCCGCGTCGTCTTCGACGAGCCGCAGCGGGCCATCACGATGGGCCAGGCCGTGGTGCTCTATGACGGAGACACGGTCGTCGGCGGCGGCACGATCACGGAGGTGGAAGCATGACCCCTCAGGAAAAATACACCGCTCTGAAGGAGTACCTTCAGAGCTTTGACAATATGGCCGTCGCCTTTTCCGGCGGCGTGGACTCCACCCTGCTGCTGACAGCAGCCGTGGAGGCTCTCGGAGCCGACCGTGTCCTCGCGGTCACCGCGGCCTCGCTCTTCTTCCCGCTGCGGGAGAAGGATGAGTCCGTCGCGTTCTGCGAGCAGCTCGGCGTCCGGCAGGTCGTCGTCCAGAAGGACGTCATGGCCATTCCGGGCGTGCCGGAAAACGGGCCGGACCGGTGCTACCACTGCAAGCTGGCGCTGTTCCAGGACCTGCAGTGCATCGCCACAGAGAACGGGTTCACGGCGGTCTGCGAAGGGTCCAACATGGACGACAACGGGGACTACCGGCCGGGGCTCATCGCCATCGCGGAGCTCGGGGTCAAGAGCCCTCTGCGGCACGTGGGCCTGTACAAGTCCGAGATCCGGGAGCTGTCCAAGGAACTGGGGCTCCCCACCTGGAAGAAGCCGGCCTTCGCGTGCCTCGCGTCCCGCGTACCCTACGGCGAACCGCTGACGGACGCCAAGCTGGACCGCATCGGCAAGGCGGAAGAGAAACTCGTTCAGCTGGGCTTTGGGAACATGCGAGTCCGGGACCACAACGACGGCGAAGTCGCCCGCATCGAACTCGAAGGGGCGGACATCCAAAGGATCATGGAACCCGAGACAGCCGCAGACGTGGATGAGTATTTCAAGCAGCTCGGATACACGTACGTGGCGGTCGAACTCACGGGGTACAAGACCGGGAACCTGAACCGGCAGATCGCCGCGGAGGAACTGGCAGAAGAAAGTAAAAAACAGGAGAGTTTCGCCAGAGGCGCAGACGCTCCTGAATCATAAAATAGGTTAGGCATACTCAAGCAGCAAAGACCCGGGAAGGAGAGAACAGAGTATGAAAGACGAACGGTTCGGGAAAACAGAAAGCGAGAACAAGGAATTGGCTGAAGTACGAAAAGAACTGGCCGAAGAGCGTGCGGCGATGGAGCTGTACGGTGCAGAAGGCAAACCGGAAGAGGGCCTCAACACGGAGACCGGCGTCTCCGGCGGCCCCATGAACACCATCTCCGGCGTCCTGCTGGACCCGCAGAATGTGAAGCCGGACGACATCCGGCTCTATGACATCGCGCACCCCCTGAGCTTCATCTGCCGGGGCGTGGGCCAGGTCAGGCACTTCCTGTCGGTTGGTCAGCACTGCATCAACTGTGCGAAGGAAGCGGAGGGCCGCGGCTACTCCGACCGGGTCGTCCTGGCCTGCCTGTTGCACGACGGTGCGGAGGCGTATGTCTCGGACATCATCCGTCCGGTCAAGGTGCTCCTCGACAACTTCGATGAGATCGAGAACCGTTTCCAGGAGGCGATCTACGCCCACTTCGGACTCGAAGACCTCTCGGAAGAGGAGCGGGAGCTCGTCCACCTCATCGACGATGCCATGCTCTGGAACGAGGCGAAGGAACTGTTCGCCCATGTGGACGAACTCGAGCCGCCGCTCCTGTCCACCATCCCGAACTTCAAGGTCCGGGACTTCCAGGAAGTGGAGAACGAGTTCAACCTGATGGCAGTCAACTTACTGCATCGTTTGGGAGACAGTCGTCTGTAAACCGAATGCCGGTTGCCTTGCAACGGGCAATCATGTAAAATGAATACCATCGGGGAGCTGCCGGAGGGCGGCTGAGAGGAGTACCCGTACATCGCCATAGCGGTGTACACCGTCTCGACCCGGAGAAACCTGATTTGGATAATGCCAACGTAGGGAAGCCAAGAGTTTGACTCCGAGGGACATGCCGTCAGGTGTGTCCCTTTTTTTACGGGCGTTTCCAGCAAAGAAAGAGAGGAAACAGCTATGAGCAAACAGAAACTGGCCGAGTGCCTCGCGAACGTCAAGGCGGGCGGAGCACTGGTCCACAACATCACGAACTATGTCACGGTCAACGACGTCGCGAACGTCATCCTGGCCTCCGGCGCGAGTCCCATCATGTCGGACGAGCCGAAGGACGTGGAGGACATCACGACCATCTGCGGCGGCCTCAACATCAACATCGGGACGCTGAACGAGCGCACCATAGAGGCGATGTACCTCTCCGGCGCAAAAGCCAACGAACTGGGTCATAAAGTCCTGCTCGATCCGGTGGGCGCCGGTGCGTCCGCCCTTCGGACGGACACCGCGAACGGCCTTCTGAAAAAGGTCAAGTTCGACGTGGTCCGCGGCAACGTCTCGGAGATCAAGACCCTCGTCGCAGGTGTCGGCACCACCAAAGGCGTGGACGCGGATGCCGCGGACGCCGTCACCGAGGACAACCTCGAGGAAATGGTCGCTTTCACGAAGGCCTTCGCGGGGCAACTCGACTGCGTCGTTGCCATCACCGGCGCCATCGACCTCGTGGCGGACAAAGACTCCTGCTATGTCATCCGCAACGGTGTGCCCGAGATGGGACGCATCACAGGCACCGGCTGCCAGCTGTCCGGCCTGATGACCGGCTTCCTGGTGGCGAACCCGGACAGCCCGCTGGAAGCGGCCGCTGCCGCGGTCTGCACCATGGGCCTCGCCGGTGAAGTCGGCCTGTCCCGCCAGCAGCCGGGCGACGGGAACTCGACACTGCGGAACCGCATCATCGATGCCGTCTGTAACATGACCCCGGAACAGCTCGCGGACGGCGCGAAGTTCGAGGTGAAGTGACATGATCGACATCAAAGATAAAAAGTACCTCGCCCTCTACGGTGTCACGGACCGCTGGTGGGTGAAACAGAAGCTCGAAAAGGCAGGCGTTCCGGTGACGGACGATGCTCTGCGGGAAGGGCTTCTCGAAGATACGAAAGCTGCCCTGGAAGGCGGCATGACCTACGTCCAGATGCGCGAAAAGGGCGACCCCATGACGGAGGACGAACTCTTGACGGAAGCGCTGGCACTCAAGGCGCTCTGCGAAGAGTACGGCGTGCCCTTCGTCATCGACGACGATGTGGAACTTGCCGTGAAGTGTGGCGCTGATGGCGTCCATGTCGGACAGTCCGACATGGCCTGCGTCGAGGCCCGCAAAGCGCTCGGGGAGCGCAAGGTCGTCGGCGTCTCGGCCCAGACGGTCGAGCAGGCCATCCAGGCGGAGCGTGACGGCGCCGACTACCTCGGCGTGGGCGCCGTCTTCCCGACGGGCTCCAAAGACGACGCCGACGACGTGTCCCACGACACCGTCAAAGCCATCTGCGACGCCGTGAGCATCCCGGTCATCGCCATCGGCGGCATCTCCAAGGACAACGTGGGACAGCTCGCGGGCCTCGGCCTCGACGGCATCGCCGTCATCAGCGCCATCTATGCTTCCGAAGACATCAAAGCCGCCACAGAAGACCTGAAAGCAAAAACGGTAGAAGCATTGAATTTGTAATTTCAAATTGCAAATGGAAGCTCGAAATTGAAATTTGAATTTCTAAGTTGGATTTCAAGCTTCCTTATTTTGGATTTCGAACTGCATTTCACGAAAAAACAATGAACAACAACACTTCACACATCCGCGGTCTGGAAGACCTCCTCGAGGACATCCGGAACCACAAATACAACGCTGCCATTTTCGACATCGACGGGACGCTCATCGACTCCATGCCCATCTGGGAGGACCTCGACGCGGACTTCCTGAAGACACAGGGCATCGAACTCACGGAGCACGAGAAGCACGAGCTCAACGAGACCATGTGGACCATGACCGTCGACGAGGGCATTCGATACCTCAAGGAGACCTACAAGCTTGAACTCTCCGAAGAGGCCATCGGCAAGGCACTGTCCGACGCCATCGAGCAGTTCTACACGAACCAAGTGCCGGCGAAAGAGCACGTCGCGGGGCTCGTCAAAGTCCTGCACGACGCGGGCATTCCCATGGCACTGGCCACGGTCGGTGAACCCTCGTACGAGACCGCCGCGCTGAAGCGCCTCGGTCTCCTCGACTGCTTCGACGCCATGTGCGACTGCAACAGCCTTGGCACCACCAAGCGGGACGCGTTCATCTACGAGACCGCCGCAAAACTCCTGCTCGGCAGCAAAAGCGAGAGCGAAAGAACCGCCGCAAGCGCAAGCGAACCCGCGAACTCGAGCGCTCAGGCAGCCGAAAGCGCCGCAACAAGCGAAAGCGCGCTGAAAGCAGAAAGCGCCGCCGAGAGCAACGCTTCCGTCCTCGTCATCGAGGACGTCCTCCACGCCCTGGAGGCAGCAAAGCAGGCGGGTTTCACTACAGTCGCCGTCGAGGACGACGCAAGCGCCAAGGACAAAGCGCGCATCCTCGAAGCAGCGAATTATTATTTAAGTAATTAGGGTCTCAGGCTCCACCCGCCCGGCAGTGGACCGCTCGTCAGAACGGCGCGCGGCAAATCGCCAAACGGCAGGCGAAGCCCGAACCCACCAACCCCGCGGCACATTGGGGGCACCACCTTGTGTCGCGTAAGAAAACGCAATGCGAATCGCCAAAGGAGGCACAACATGAAAACAGCATTGACGATCGCTGGGTCCGATTCCAGCGGAGGCGCCGGTATTCAGGCAGACATCAAAACGATGACCATGAACGGTGTTTTCGCGATGAGCGCCATCACGGCACTGACCGCGCAGAACACGACCGGCGTGACAGCCATCCAGGAGAGCTCCCCGGAATTCCTCGCGGAGCAGCTGGATGAAGTATTTACCGACATCTTCCCCGACGCGGTGAAGATCGGCATGGTCTCGAGTTCTGACCTCATCACGACCATCGCCGAAAAGCTCCAGCAGTACGACGCGAAGAACATCGTCGTCGACCCCGTTATGGTCGCCACCAGCGGCGCCAGGCTCATCTCGGAAGAGGCGATCGACACCCTGAAGGAGGATTTCCTCCAGCTCGCGGACGTCATCACCCCGAACATCCCGGAAGCCGAAGTGCTCGCGGACATGACCATCGAGTCCGAAGCGGACATGGAGGAAGCGGCGGAGGACATCTACAAACTCTACGGCTGCAACGTCCTGCTGAAGGGCGGCCACAACCTGAACGACGCGAACGACCTGCTCTGGACCGAGGAGGGACCCACCTGGTTCCACGGCCAGCGGATCGACAACCCGAACACCCACGGCACCGGCTGCACACTGTCGAGCGCCATCGCGTCCAACCTCGCGAAGGGGTACGACCTGAAAGAAGCGGTTGGCCGCGCGAAGGAGTACATCTCCGGCGCGCTGGCGGCGGGGCTCGACCTCGGCAAAGGCAGCGGCCCCATGGCCCACAACTTCGACCTCACCGGCAAGTATGCGGAGGCTCCGGCCGAAGCGCCCAACGACGGTACATCGCCCACCTGGTCCAAAACCTTCGACAACCCCACGGGCTTCTCTCGCGAACTCCTCGAGAGCGCGAAGGACCTCTACGATGACGCCGCCAACTGCTTCTTCCTCGAGCAGATGGGGCAGGGCACGCTGGACAGGCAGCTCTTCTACGACTACATGATCCAGGACAGCATCTACCTGCGCGACTACCTGAAGATCTTCGCGTACGCCATCGCCAAAGCCCCGAACTGGGCGGACATGCAGCTCTTCAACGGCATGCTCGCGTACTGTGACGACGGTGAGAACAAGACCCGCCTCGACATCCTCGCGGAGGTCGGCATGACGGACGCGGACATCGACAAGACCGCGAAGAAGCGCCAGTGCGAGGACTACTGCGCCTTCCTGCAGAAGTGGGGCAAAGAGGGCACTCAGGCCGAGATCATCATGGCCATGCTCCCCTGCATGTGGGGCTACCGCTACGTCTTCGAACAGCTCGTCGACCGCTACCCGGAGGCGATGCACCACCCCGACTTCGGACCGGTCATCGCGGACTACGTCAACGAAGGCTACGCCTGGTACTGTGACTACTGGTATGGCATCGTCAACGAAAAGTGCGCGGACTTCTCCGACGAGGAGAAGGCCCACTTAAAGGCGATTTACCGCGAAGCCTCCCAGCACGAACTCTGGTTCTGGGAAATGGCCGGCGGCGCCGACTGAGGATAAAAAAAGGGGCCGTGTCACTAAGAAATAGTGGCACGGTCCTTTTCCATCGGTAAC
>R21__coassemble_813_pt1 | contig 23975 bp, 21 predicted proteins | sample R21__metabat2_low_PE_053 | metagenome-assembled genome bin R21 | reverse complement strand
TCTCCTACGCTCTTTGGCTTCCCCTTCCCCGGGAACACACCTCGACAAATTCGGAGTTGTGGGAATTTCCTGCTTGACTTTCAGCGGGAAATTCAGATACAATACGGGGCGAATTGAGTTGCTGCAAAGCGTAAGTCCGGATTCCCCGGGCTTGCGCTTTTTCTTTTGCAGCCGGGTCCGGCACCCCGCAGGCAGAATCTGCCGTGCCGAAATCACCAAAAGGAGCAAACGAACCTTGAGTAAACAGCAACGTAAAACACTGATGATCAGCATCCTGTCCCTCTCCCTCCTGACCGTCATGGCCGGCGCCGCTGTCGCTCCGGCGCTGGGTGTCATCAAAGAGGCCTTCCCGCACGCGAGCCAGCTGTCCATCCAGCTGATCATCTCCATGCCCGCCCTCTTCATCTTCCTCACGAACATGATCTTCCCGCGGCTGTCCGCGAAGTTCGGCTCGAAGACCCTGGTCCTCGCCGGCCTGTTCCTGTACACCGTCGGCGGCGTCGCGGCGGGCCTCTTTTCGAACATCACGCTCCTGCTCTGCATGCGGGCGCTGGTCGGCATCGGTGTCGGCATCATTATGCCGCTGTCCACCGGCCTTCTCGCCTACTACTATCCGCCGGAGGCCCAGTCGAAGCTCTCCGGTTATTCGTCCGCGATGAACCAGATCGGCGGTGTCATCGCCACGCTGCTCGCCGGCGTCCTGTCCGCCGTCAACTGGCGCGCGAGTTTCCTCGTCTACCTGCTCGGCCTCATCTCCGTCGTCCTCTGCGCTCTGTTCCTGCCGAATGACCGACTGGGCGGCAGCCGGGAGACGAAGGAACACGCGGACGGCGCCGCGGACGCAAAGCCCGAAAAGGTCAGCGTCATCACGTCCATCAAAACGTATTACAAGTACATCATCGCCATGTTCCTCCTGATGTCCTGCTTCTTCCTGTACCCCGCGAACTACGCGATGGAGACCCTGCGCTTCGACACGATGGTGCCCGCCTCTCTCATCTCGGTCATCATGGCCTTCGCGGACGTGGTCGCGGCCCTCGGCGGCTTCCTGTTCTTCCGGATCATGAAGACCGCGAAGGGCATGACGAAAGTCGTCTCCCCACTTATCTTCCTCGCAGGCTTCGTCTGCCTCTGGCTCGGCGGCTGGGTCGGCACCCTGCTCGGGTCCGCCCTCATCGGCTTCGCCAACGGCGCCGGTGTCCCCTTCGTCATCTCCCAGGGGTCCATGAAAGCCGGGAAGACGGCCGCCAGCACGGTCATGCCGCTCGTCTCCGCGGCCCTGTACTTGAGCCAGTTCGTCTCGCCGTTCCTCATGACCGGCGCGTCCGCGGTGCTCGGCAGTTTGCGCCACCCGGCCTACCTGTTCGGCATGGTCCTCTCCGTCCTGTTCCTCCTCTGGTCCCTGACCATCCAGGTCATCGTGCCGAAGCCGCTGGAACTCGCCGCCGAGCTCGAAGAGCAGAAAGCGTCTCGTTCCTGAGACAGGACCGGTTTTGTAAAGAGCCTGCCGATTGAATTCTTTCATGGCATGTGGTAGTATGTCACCGGCGTACATCGCCACTGTAAAAACCGCATACCCACCTGAGGGAGCTCGCAGTACGGGCTGAGATGAGGGTGAGACCCGAAGACCCCAAGACCTGATCAGGGTAATGCCTGCGTAGGAAAGGAAGTAATTTTATGGCAACCAAACAACGATTCGACTTGAACAACCGGACCTTCCAGATGGTCTTCAGTGCCGTCATGGTCGCGCTCGCCACCGTGCTGAGCGTCATCCCGGTCATGCAGCTCCCCTTCGGCGGCAGTGTGACACTGTTCAGCCAGGTGCCCATCCTTGCGGTCAGCTGGATCCTCGGCGTCCCGTGGGGCCTCGCCTCCGGACTCGCGTATGCGATCCTGCAGATCCTCGTCGGCGGCATCGGCAACTTCAGTTATGTCCAGGGCATCCTCGCCTACATCATCCTGGTGTTCGCGGACTACCTCGTGCCCTTCACGTTCCTCGGGTTCGGCGGCATGTTCAAGAGAGTCATCAAGAACCCGTACGTGGCCGCGTCCGTCGGCACGCTCCTCGTCTGCTTCGTCCGTTTCATCAGCCACTTCGTCAGCGGTGCCACCATCTGGACCGAGTACGCACCGGACACCGCCGTCAAGGCAGTCCTCGCCTACTCCGCGAGCTATAACGCTTCGTACATGGTGCCGGAGACCATCATCTCCATCGTCGGCATCTGCGCGGTCATCGCGCTCCTGAACCGGCTCGCTCCGAAAGAAGCCACGGTCGAAGAAAAAACTGCAGAATGATTTTCCGCAGCCATCCACATTGAATTTACCGCTTTTCAGCCGCCTTTTCCGCAGAAAAGGCGGTTTCTTTGTGTAGATTGCATAAGGGCGATTTATCCCCCTTAGTAAACATTCACAAACATTTGCTCTTGTCATTTGCGGAAAAAGCTATTATATTATTAAGCGGAGAAAAGAAAGGAGCACTTCATGAAAAAAGGTCATTTCAAGAAATTGCTTGCATCCATCTCTGCTGCAGTCCTTCTGGTCTGCGTTCTCCTCGTTCCCGGTTTCGCAAAGACAGACGCCGAGAAAGAACTCGAGGCTGCGAACGCCCAGGTCACTGCGCTGGAGCAGAAAGTCGCCGAATGTCAGGCCGCTTATAACACGGCACAGACTCAGAGCTATCGGGGGTCCTACGGGTTTTTCCAGTGGGCAGGTTCCGAGTCCGCCATGAAAGCGCTTGACGACGCGAAGTACAAAAACCTCATCGCCTACGGCACTGCCGGAGACGCCACCTCGCTCGACAACATGGTGACCGCGCTGGAGCTCATCGACAAAGTCAATGAGAAGCGCAAAGCCGACGGGCTCAAAGAGCTGGTCGTCACCGATACCATGATGGCAATGGCTGAGGCGGACGCTGACGCGTACTACGACTTGAACACGGCACCGAAACAGTTCACGGTGAACGGCGCGAAGATCGCCGAAAACCTTGGCACGTTTGCCGATGCCGGCAAAACCGTCAACAACTGGTACGCCGAGAAGAAGATCGCCGACGAGCATCCGGACTACATGAGCTATTCGAGCCCGAACTGGTCCCAGGTCGGTCACTACTTCAACCTGAGCAGCAAGAAATACACCGTGACGGGCGCCGGCGCCAACAGCCGTCCCCGCGCAGGCATCAAGTTCTGCCAGGTCTACTTCAGCAGCGCGAACGGTGAGAAAACGTACACCACTGCCGAGTACCGCCAGCGGATCGCCGAATACCGCGTCCTGGTGGACGACCGGAAAGAAGACCTCGACGAGGCACGGGCTGCCCTTCAGGAAGCCAGAGTCCGTCAGGCCACCGCGCAGCGGATCGTCAATGCGGAGCAGCAGGCTGCCGCCACCACGACGACCGCAAAAGCATAAACCCCGCACATCAGAAAACCCTTCGACCGCATGGCCGAAGGGTTTCTTTTTGTTTTTGTGGCGATTTACGGGGTCTCATCTTTGACCTCCTCCACCTCATCCGTGATGTCGATGATCGTGCCTTCCGGTTCTTTCCGGGTGGGTTCTGCCTTCTGGCCGACGCCCCGGTCAAAGTCCCCGGTGGTGCCCCGGCCGGCGAGTTCCGGAGGCATGGGGCGGTAGACTTTCTTGCCGACGATGTACACGACGGGCCCTAAGATGAGGCCGAGGCCGTTGCCGCCCATGAGGGCGAAGCCAGCGACGCTGGATACGATCTCCTCCCAGGGGCTGATGCCGAGGGACGCGCCCCGTACGAAGGGTTCGAGAACCTGCTTGATGACCATGATGATAATGAACAAGAGGAAGATCCAGAGTCCGGTGCGGGTGTCCTTCTGGAACACCAGTTCATAGACGGCCCAGGGGATCATGGTGACCGAAAGGCCGAGGACCGGGAGCATGTCGACGATGGTGATGGCCACCGCCGCGAGGATCCAGTGTTCGATGCCGATGAGGTTGAGACCGATGAGCAGTCCCGCGAGGGTGATGGTCGTCAGGATGAGCTGCGACTTGACCCAGTCTTTCAGGGTCAGTTTCCCCTCGTGGACCACATGTTCGGTGAACGTGCGAGCCATAATGCCATTTCCTCCTTAGATAAGTCCTGCGAAGAAGCCTGCGATGGATGCGAAGACCCACGGGAAGGCGAGCAGCGCGATGATGATGAAGATGGCGGTCAGGATGATGAGTCCGGCGCTGCAGATGATGCCGGCGCGGTTCAAGGTGACGGCAGTCGCCTTGTCGGGGTAGCTGTTCGGAACTGCCTTCAGGCTCTTGAGGCCGAGGTAGCCGCAGATGATGGCGACCACATCGAGGCTGCCGAACGAGCCGAGACCGAGGATGCTGCAGACGATGGAGATGATGCCGTAGAGACGGCCCTTGTTGAGTCTGCCCTGGATGTACTCCATCTCTTCGCGTTCTTTGTCGCTCATGTTGTTATAGTTCGCGTGAGCCGCGTGATTCGTGCTGTAGTTTCCGTTGTTGCCGGTATCACGTGCCAGTTCCGCGTCGACCTTTTCGAGCGGAGCGCCGCACTGCGGGCAATAAAGAGCGTCATCGGGAACTACTTTGCCACATGCTTTGCAATACATAGGGATTCTCCTTTCAGAATACCAGTGTCATTATGCAGCTTTCATTCTCTGAAGTCCTGCAACAACAGTTTCTTCTTCACCTGTTGTGGCTCCATCATATTCGAACAAACCTAAAAGAAACTTAAAAAAACGATACACCTTGCACTTTTTGCCGCTATTTATATTTTTAAAATAATCTAAAACTTCTTGTTGACTTTTGGGCGATTTACTAGCAGAATAATTGACGTTGCACCGCTACTGCAACGCCCAGACATGGACGATTAGCTCAGCTGGGAGAGCATCCGCTTGACGTGCGGAAGGTCACAGGTTCGAGTCCCGTATCGTCCACCATGAAAAATGAGACACCCAAACGGGTGTCTCATTTTTTGTCTGACGAGAAGGGACTCGAACCGAAGGCCGGAGCGTCAAGAAAACAGCCCTGCGGACTGTTTTTAACGACGGGAGCTGCGGCAGCAGCTCGGTGCGGCTTGCGAAGCAAGACGCGTCGTGTCCCGTATCGTCCACCCCCTTTCAATTGTTTCCTCATTTATGATATACTTACACTAATCACCACTCAGAAAGGACGCTTCTCTATGAAATACAATGGAGACGCAAAGATCATAAAGGCCAAGGTCAGTGACGACAGTTCCGACCTCTTCACCGACGAGCCGGTCAAGACGCCCTGGGAGAAGGACGCGGAGAAAAACGCGCCTGCCGCGGACGAGAACGCCGTCGACTATGAGCCCGCTCCCGAAACGGAGATGGACTTCATGACCGAAGAGGAAGAAAAGGAACACCGGAAAGGCGTCATCATCGGTGCCATCATCGGACTGCTCATCGCCGGTCTCCTCATCGGCGGTTACATCTACCACAACCAGACCGGGAAGATCAGGGGCGCGAATGTCTCCACCACCGTCACCACCGAGAAGGCATCCCAGAAGTACGGCAGCCTCGAGCCCACGCAGAACACGACCCGCACCTACAAGACCCAGCAGCTCACCGTCCACAAGGACGAGAACGGCGTCTGGCGTTCCTATGCGGGCCTCGACAAGACCGTCGGCTATACCGGCGTCGTCGGCAACGACACCGGCTGGTGGTACGTGGAAAACGACGTCATCAACTTCAAGTTCAACGGCATCGCGGAGAACGACTACGGTTCCTGGCTCGTCGAGAACGGCAAGGTCAACACGAAGTTCACCGGCAACTATGTCTGGAACGGCAAGATGTACCACATCCAGGAAGGCATGGTCATCGGTACCGAGCCTCTGACGAACAAGGCGACGACGCGGCCCTCTACAACGACCGCCCCGACCACCATGGTCCCCGCCAACGTGGTCCCGGTCAACCCGGGTGACCCGACGCAGTCGACCACAGCCGCCCACGAGCACAAGTGGGTCGCCATTTATGACGGTGACGCCATCGTCGAAGACCTGAGCCGTTTCTGCCAGTGCCCGGAATGCGGCCTTCGGTTCAAGGACCGCCAGCTGCTGGAAGCTCACGCGTACTCCAACAAGCACACGCTGAGCGAAGACGCCGCGAACGACGCGTACAACACCGGTTCCACCAAGTACGAAGTCATCACCGGCTACACAAACGGCGCACGGTGCGTCCGATGAGGACCGCCGGGTCGATGCCGCCGATCTCGTCGAACTTGAGGTATCCGTCGTCCGTGATGTAGGTGATCATCAGGCCCACTTCGTCCATATGGGCGAACAGGACCACTTTGTTCTTCGGGCGTTTCGCGCCCTTCTTTTCCACATAGAGGTTGCCGAGCGCATCGGTCTCATACGAGACGCCGTCCGGCAGCTGGGAGATGATGTAGTCCCGAACGGGCTCTTCCCTGCCGGAGACACCGGGCAGTTCGCAGAGGATGCGGATGTCTTCGAAGAGTGTCATACGGCACCTCCTTCCGGCATGCCGGCCAGCACGGTGGCGGTCAGCAGCTTCGCAGTGTTCTCGATGTCTTCCATGGTGACGGTCTCGACCGTCGTGTGCATGTACTTGAGCGGGATGGAGACGAGCCCGACGGGAAGCCCCGCCTTGGAGTTCGTCAGTTCATCGGCATGGGTGCCGGTGCCGCGATGCATGATCTCGATCTGATACGGGATCTCTTTTTCTTCGGCGATGGACTTCATGCGCTCGAAGAGCTGTTTGTCGAGGATGGGCGCGTAGCCGATCATCGGGCCTTTGCCGATGAGGGCCGCGTCTCTCGAGTCGACGCCCGGCGTACGGGCAAAGCTCACGTCCACCGCGATGGCGGCGTGGGCATTGATATTGTAGGCAGTGGCGGCGGCCTGTCCCCCGACTTCCTCCCGGACTGTGAACTGGAAGTGGACCGTGCGGTCGCAGTCGGCCTCCTTCAGGAGCTCCGCGGTGCGGATGAGGGCGACGATGCCCGCCCGGTCGTCCATGGCACCGGAGGACACCTGACCGTTCAGGAGTTCGGCCGGGTATGCTTTCAGGGAAACGCGGTCGCCGAGTTTCACCAGTTTCTCGAGTTCTTCGTCCGGCAGACCGGTGTCGATGGCGAGGTCCTTGAACGGTTTCGCCTTCCCTTCGTCTTCCTTCTTCGCGAGGTGCGGAGGAATGGAGGAGACGATGCCGTACACGTCCTCCGTGCCATGGACGGTCACTTCCATGCCGGAGAGGATGCGGGGGTCCATGCCGCCACATTTGTCGAACTGCAGGAAGCCGCCTCCGCCGAACGCGGTGACGACGAGGCCGATCTGGTCGAGGTGGGCGTCGAGCACGATGGCCGGCCCCTTCCCCTTTAAGGTTCCGACGACAGCGCCCATGGGCGTCCGGTACAGCTCATCGACATAAGGGCTCAGGGCGTCCATCGCCACACGGGCCACCCTGTCTTCGAGCCCGGACACACCGGGGACCGACGTCAGGTCTTTGAGTAAGTTCGTAAGATCCACGAAGGATCCTCCCTTCTATGACGGAGTTATCCGTCAGACAGTGCCCATATTGTAGCACAGCGTTTTATGTCTTGTCCATGCTGACGAAAACCGCATGTATTTTTTAGTGATTCTTCCTATTTACTCCGCCGTACACACATGCAATAATGAATTTGCAAACTGAATATTCAGTCTAAATATTCAGAATTGATATTCGGTTTCCCCGTACGCCAACAAAAGAGTTTTGAGTAAAAAGGAGTGAGTTTATGTTCTTTGGTGACGGCTCCGCTGCCGCAATGGCGGCTGCTGACGCTGCAAAAGCTGCTGTACGAAGCACTGCGAATTTCGACTGGACATTCATTACCCTGCTCGCGCTGGTCATCGTCGGTGTCTGGATCCCGATGTGGAAAAAGAAAAAGTACGATGCCATGGCCGGTGCCCTCGCACTCTATGGTGTCCACTGGTTCTACGAGATCATGAACGCGGTCATCTGCCACTTCTCCGGATATGCTCTGTGGCACGTATCCCCGGAAAGCACCTCCTTCATCCTGCTGGTCGGTGTCTCCTGGGAGCTGTCCCTCATGTTCTCCATCGCCGGCTTCATGTCGGTCGAACTCCTGCCGGAAGACAAGAACAAGAAGATCCTCGGCATCAACAACCGTGTACTCTTTGCCATCGGGAATGCCGCATTCTTCTCCATCTTCGAGATCTTCCTCGCCTCCACCCCGGCCTTCATCTGGGTCTACAAATGGTGGGGCGCCCTGCCGGTCTTCATTACGACCTACATCCCCTTCTTCCTCGCCGCGAACCTCACGTACGACATGAAACGTGAGACCCAGAAGAAGTGGCTCGCCTGCCTGTGGGGCCTCGATGCGCTCCTGCTCATCGTCCTCATCCCGCTCGGTATCATATAAAACACTCCCTCACATGAGTCCTCTATCTGCACCATATATTACGATGCATAATAACAACTTTGGAAAAGGGCCCGCACTCCGGTGCGGGCCCTTTTCGTTATGCCATATTTAATTCGTTAATTAGTACAGGATGGAGATGCCGGTCCAGTTGCCTTTGTTGTTGAACGCGACCCAGGCAGAGCCCGTCGGGTTTTCGTTCTTCGGCGCGTTGAACCGGAGGGTGGTGCTGTCGTCCATCTTGAGGACCGCGTTGCCGCCCTTGACGCCGATGGCGTCGTAGTCTTTCCAGGCGTCCTTGTCGTTGTAGCCTTCGACGTGGGACTGGATGACCGGGATGACGTCCGCCTGTTCCCGGTTACGGTCGTTCAGCTGAGCGTCCGTGTCGGTGAAGGTGTACTCGCTCATCAGCGGGACTACATCGCCCGCCGCACACATTCTGTGGAGCTGGCCTTCGATCTGTCCCTTGGCGATCAACGGAGAACCCCAGGTGACCACGTGCAGGATGTTGTAGTCCTTCTGCATCGTCTTGTTGGCAGCGGCCTGCTGGGAGACCATACCGCCGAGGCTGTGGCCGGTCAGGATGAGGTTTGCGCCCTTCGGCACCGTCTGTTTGATGACTGCCATGTACTGTTTCAGGTACGGGCTATTCTTCTGCATGCCGGCTTTCAGCACGGACTCCATGTCGTCGTTCTGGCCAAAGGCGCTGGTCTCGAGGCCGTGGGCCGCGACGAGGTAGATGTCACACTGTTTGCCGTTCTGCTTCAGGACGCCCTTCGTGACACTGAAGCAGCCCTGTCCGGAGATGGGGTGCGCTTCCTGGGTGTACCGGAAGGTCTGATAGACCTTTTTGAGGGTCCGGGTGCCGGTCGTGTTGCGGTCGTTGATGTTCGCCGCGTCGTCAGCTCCGACGGTGATGTTCTTCTCGAGCCAGGACGAGACGTCCGTTGCCGCGAAGGACGGGACCACCGCGAAGGCCGCCATCACGAAGACGGAGAGCACCAGGGCGATGAGCTTTCTGAATTTCATAGTTATTTCCTCCTTTGAAACGGTTCAGCGTCCGGGAGTCACCCGGACATTTTTCACATAATAGTTTAGCAAAACGACCGCCCGGTGTAAAACACTTTTCGGCATACAAAAAGAGAGCACTGTGAAAACAGGGCTCTCTCTTTATGATGCTTATTTCGCTTCAGAAGTCTCAGCAACTTCGACAGCAGCTTCTTCCTCTTCGAAGGTGTTGTAGCGTCTCTTGCGGAAGACCAGGATGGCCGAGGCAAAACCGACGACGCAGAACAGAGCGAGAAGGATGAACGCGAACTTGACGTTGAAGGAGATGATGGAAGCGGTGAACAGACCGAAGGCTGCGCAGCACAGACGGCTGGAGAAAACGATGGCGCCGTTGGCAGTGGTGCGGAGCAGGGTCGGGAAGCATTCCTGCATCCAGACTTTGAGGATGCTCTCGAAGGCGAACGCGGCGCCCATGCAGTAGAGCAGCTGAGTGAGGATGAAGGTGACCATGTTGAAGCCGAAAATCGGGAACATGAGGAAACCGGCCAGGTACAGGGCAGCGCCGATGTAGAAGAGCGGCATTCTCTTGTCGGTGTCAACGTACTTCATGAAGACGATGTCGAGCAGCGCACGGGCCGGGTAGACCAGCATGCAGATGAGGGACGAGACCCAGACTTCGAGGTGGATGACGTTCATCGCGACCCAGGTAGAGAACTGGCCAAGGGTGTTGGCCGGGACGTTCGTGCCGATGTAGAAGATGATGAGGGCGATGAACGGAAGGGCGTATTCCTTGTTCTTGAACAGATCGCCGATGCCCACTTTGCTGGCTTCAGTGACGATGCCGGCTTTGCGGTCCGCATGGGCTTTGAGCCAGATTTCAGACTCGGGGATGGTCATTCGCAGAGCAAGGACCACGGCGCAGACGAGGGCAAGCACGCCGTACATGATCTGACCGGACAGGAGGACGGTGTCGCCGATGCCTTTGGAGACGGCCACGCCGGTGCCGTAGGCTGCGAGGATGCCGACGACCCAGAGGATGTCGGAGAAGCCGAGCATCTTGCCGCGCTGTCCGTCGGGAGCGGTCTCGGAGATGGTGGCCAGGGAGACCGGAAGGTCGGCGCCGACGCCGCATCCGATGAGGATCTGACCGATGAGCAGGATGGGGAACGCCTTGCCGAAGGTGACCATGAGCGCACCGAGGATGATGAAGCACATGGTGACGGCGAAGACTTTCTTACGACCGTACAGGTCGCCGAGGCGGCCGCCGATGATGGAGGCGATGGCGATGCACAGCGTCAGGGAGGACTCAAGCGCACCGAACTGGATGTTGCTGAGTGCATGGGCGGTTCCGGCGAATGCGGCCTGATAGATGGCCAGGGCAGTACCGGAGGTGATGATGGCACAGCTGTCGATGTAGGACGCCATGCCGCTGACGACAGCCACGTACCAGGGATTGGGCTGTTTCTTGACCGGGGTCGACATAATTTACTCTCCTTTTCTCATTAGCGGGTGATGATGTCCACCGGCACGTTGAAGATCTTGGCGACCTTCAGGATGGTGTCGATGTGTCTGCCGGACGCTGCTGCCATGTGGTGCGTCGGGCCGGCTTCACTCCACTTATTGCAGAACTCACGGGCGCCACAGGTGAAGCGGGTCCGCATGTTCGTGTCTCCGAACGTGAAGATGGGGCCTTCCTCGTTGACGCCTTCGGCGACGACGAATTTGAAGTTGCCATCTTTATCCTGAGTGATGCCCAGGTAGGTGACCGGGCCGAGGTGCGGGTAGAACTGAGTCAGATATCCGCCGCCGGTCTTGCCGTGGAAGACGTCCACGATCTTGAGGGTGGGTTTCTTCGCGGAGATGTCCGCGTCGCCGGAACCGGAGTGGCCGATGATGCAGATGTCTTCCGGGAAGTCGATGGAATACATTTCAGACAGCTGGCCCATACCGGAGATAGTCTTGAGGATGCCCATGGCCATGGAGACTTTCATGTCTCCTTCGACGGCGCAGGCAACGCTCTGCTTGATGAGCATGGAGAACGCGGGGATGAGCATGCTGTCGAGCGTGCCGGCCTTGCCCTGCGCTTTTCCGTCGTAGTGGGAGGCGACGAAAGTGATGTCCTCGTCCTTGACCCACTGTTCGAATGCGACGACGTACTTGGCCATGTCCCAGACGGTCTCGACCGTTGCGCCGCCTTCGATGTCGAAGGTGTCGAGGATGTCCTGGGCTTTTTCACGGATGGCATCTTCATCGTCGATGTTATCCGCGATGTCCCACATATATTCCCAGTCGAACTGTTTGGTGTAGAGGCCCATTCTGTGGTAGAGGTTGGTCTCGTCGATGTAGAGGTCCATCATGCCGGGATACGGACGACCGATCTGCGCGATGTTGGTGTCGCGGAAACGACGGCGGACCTGAGCGGCCTTACACCAGTCTTCGATCTCCGCTTTGACTTCGGGGTCTCCCCCTTCGACGACACCGGTGATGACGGCATGTCTCTTGCCGGCACGCTCAAGGTCAGCGACCATTTCGCCGACGGCGCCGCAGGCATAGAGTTCGCCGAGCCAGGTCGGGATGTCGGTGTTGGCATAGTCCGGAGCGGCTTTCTTCTGGACGTTGACGAGGACGACCGGGACATCGAGGTCTCTGACCGCCGGCAGCATGTTGTAGGACGTTGCGTAGGTCAGGAGCTGCAGGATGACGAGGTCGACATCCGCTGCGCGGAACTTGTCGCCGGCTGTCATGGCCTGCTCTTTGGTGGTGACGATGCCGCCGTCGATGACTTCGATGGTGTCCGGAAGGTTCTCTTCCTTGAACGCTTTGTACTGAGCGTCGAATTCCGGGACCAGAGTCGGGAACTGGGGCAGGTAAGCGCCGAGAGCGATGGCGAAGACGCCGATGCGAGCTTTGGTTTCTACTAAGCTTTTGACGAGCATTTTGTTCTCCTCCTTTTATGCATCAAGATAATCTTTTCTGTAATCGACGCCGAAGTACTCGGCGAGTTCTTTCATTTCGGAATCCTGGATGGTGTTGACTTTCGGCAGGTGAGCGATCTTCATGTAGATCATCGCTGCCTTTTCGACGGTCTCGACAAGGCCGAAGGTCTCGTCGAGGTCTTTGCCGGCACCGTAGATGCCGTGCATCGCCCAGAGGACCACACGGGCGTTCTGCATCTTCTCCGCGGTGGCTTCGCCGATGCTGTTCGTGCCGCAGAGCATCCAGGGCAGGACTTCGACGCCTTCCGGGAAGACGACGATGCACTCGGTGCTCATTTCCCACAGCGTGTGGGAGAACTTCTTCGCGTCCAGTTCATGGACATAGGTCATGGCGAGGATGTTCGTCGGGTGGCAGTGGAGGACGACTCTGTTTTCCGGGTCGACCTTCAGTCTCGCCTGGTGGCTCATGAGGTGAGCCGGCAGTTCGGAAGTCGGACGGGAGACGCCGTCTTTGAAGCCCCAGAGCAGCTCCGCGGTGGTACCGTCTTCGGCGATGCGGATGATGCCCATATTGTCTTCCGGGTCCTTCTCGACGTTCTTGAAGTACTTGCCGGAACCGGTGACGATGAAGTACTTGCCGATGAGATCCGGTGCTTCGAAGCCGGTGTCGAAGGTGCGGATGACCTTCGTGGTGTCGAGGTACTCGGCCACTTCGTCCTCGTGGAGCAGGTAGCTGATGTTGCCGCCGTTCCGTTCGTCCCAGTAGAGGCGATACATGTTGGAAGTGGTCTCACACATCTCTTTGACAAAGGGTGCGGTCAGAATGTCTTTCATGGTTCAGTGTCCTTTCGTTTCGCTCAGCGGGAAGGAGGCTTTGACCAGCTCCCGGAAGTTCATAATGTCGGTATATTCTCCGCCGATGACCTTGCAGTCGTAAATGATCTGCGACGCGAGGTTCCCGGTGGTCGTTGCTTCTTTGATGCCGGTCAGGATGGTGAGGCCGGTCTTTTCGGCGGTCAGTTTGTTGAGGTAGACGTCGGAGCCGCCACCGCCGACGATGAGGAGTTTTTTGAACGTGCGGCCGGAGAGTGCTTCAGCTTCCTTGACCGCGCGTCCGTATGCGTCGCTCAGAGACTGGTAAACACATTCCAGTACATCGCCCACGGGCAGGTCCGGTTCGCCTACTTCGGCGCGGATGGCTTCGATCATGCTGACCGGTGCCGTCAGATTCGGGCTGTTGACGTCCACCGTTTTGTCGTAAGTGGAGGCCATGGCCATCTCCATCATCTCGTCGTACGTGTATTTCTTGTCGAGGTTTTTCCGGATGCTCTGGAAGAGCCACATGCCCATGAAGTTCTTGAGGACCCGGAAGCGGTACTCGATGCCGCCCTCGTTCGTGTAGTTGGCTTTGAAACCGGCCTCATTGATGACAGGCTCCGCGTTCTCAAACCCGATGAGGCTCCAGGTGCCGGAGGACAGGAACAGCGTCTCGTCGTCGAGCGGGCAGGCAGCCACTGCGGAAGCGGTGTCGTGGGTCGGGCACAGGATGACTTTGGCGTCATACCCGACTTCTTCGGCGATGGACGGGAGCAGGTCGCCGACTTCCGTATTCGGAAGGGACAGTTCGCCGAACAGGCTCTTCTTGTAGCCGAGGGTGTCGATGATCTCTTCGGACCAGGTTTTCTTCGCCGCGTCCAGCATGCCGCCGGTGGAGGCGTTGGTGTATTCGTTGAACTTGACGCCGGTCAGTTTGTAGCAGAAGTACTCGGGGATCATCAGGAGGCTTTCCGCCTTGTCCATGCGGCCCGACTGCTTGTCGCACCAGAGCTGGTAGATGGTGTTGAAGTTCTGTTTCTGGATGCCGGTGATGGAATAGAGTTTCTCGGGCGCGATGACCGCTTCCACTTCGGGGACTGCGGTCTCGGTCCGTTCATCGCGGTAGGCGTACACCGGAAGGATCTCGTGGTCGTCCTTGTCGAGGAGGACATAGTCGACGCCCCAGGTGTCGATGGCGATGTACGACGGGACCTTCCCGAGTTCTCCGGCCTTTTTGAGTCCGGCTTTGATCTCCCGGAACAGTCTCTCATGGTCCCAGATGAGGTGGCCGTCTTCCTGGCGGTCCATACCATTTTCAAAGCGGTGGATCTCTTCGAGGACGAGTTTTCCGTCCTGAATGGAGCCGAGGATGTGTCGGCCGCTGCCGGCTCCGATGTCTACTGCAAGAAAGTATTTCATAAAGAAAACCTCCCTTTCATGCGTGGTCACGTGTTCTTACAGTTCACATGATACGCCTTGAAAGGGAGGTTTGTTAGGTTTTGGTTTAACTAAAAAAGTGTCCTCTGTTGCAGCCCGGTCATGCGGACAACTCAGCCTTTCACCGACTGGGACTCCAGACTCGCTGTCCGGAATTTCTTCGGCGATAAGCCATGGGTCTTTCCAAACAGCCGGTGGAAATAGCTGACGTTCTCATAACCGACGGACAGTGCGATGTCTGCCACATTCATTTTTGTCGTCTTGAGCAGGAAGGCGGCCTGCGCCATACGCTTCTCCTGCAGGAGGTCCGTGTAGTTCTTGCCGGTCTGCTTTTTGATCTCCCGGGACAGCCAGTAGAAGTCGTAGTGGAGAAGTTTGGCGCAGTCGCTGAGCGAGCCGTCATTATAATGGTTTTCTATATATTGGAGGACCTGGACCACCGCTTCCTCTTCGGAGTCGTCCTCGTAGAACAGGCGGTCCGTGTAGTTGAGGAGCTGCAGGAACAGAAGGCCCATCGTGGTCTGGTTGATGTTCCTCCGGTTCGGGCTGTTATGGATGAGCGTATAGAGGAGGTTCTCCATAAGGTTCTGCACCGGCAGGATGTCGGAGACCTGGAAGTACAGGTATCCCGTCGCGGTCTCACCGGTCAGGACGTCGATGATGAAGCGGTGCAGCGGGCTCTCTTCCTCCCCCATCATCTGCAGCGCGGTGTCGAAGAACTGCGGCAGGACGATCAGGTTGACCGCGATGTCGTCTTCGTCCGCCGGGAGGATCTCCTGGGTGGCGTTCTGCCCGAGGAACAGGAGTTCCCCTTCCTGCAGTTCGATCTCGGTGCCGTTGATGATATGGGTCGTGGAGCCGGCACACATGTAGATGACTTCGATGTAGTCGTGCCGGTGTTCCGGGAAGTGCACGAAGCGGGTATGCGGACGCACGGTGATGACCCGCCCGTTTTCCAGCAGCTTTTCACTGTTGATGACGTCGAGCTGTCCTTCCTTATTGGTGACGAGGTTCTCCGCGTCCTTGACATAGAGAGAGCGGTCGACCTCTTCCCTGCCGTCCAGCACTGCCTGTTCCTCTTCGGTAATGGGTCTCAGATATTCGAGGATCTCTTCCCGAACCATAAAGTGACCTCCTTTGCAGGTTCTGTTGCTATTTTCATTATATTCAATCCGTGCAAAAACGACAAGAAGACCGCAACGAAATCGTTGCGGCCTTCCTGTTCAAGTGATTCAAGAGATATGTAAAGGAGTTGGTATGGGAGATGGTTATTTCATGAGTTTCCGGAAGAGGTTCTTGTAGTCTTCCAGGGAAGCTTCTTTCGGGTTGCCGGGCGTGCAGGCATCGGCTGCGGCGCTCTCGGCGAGGAAGTCGAGGTCCTCTTCCTTGAGGGCTTCGAGGACGGTCGGGATACCGACGTCGACGGAGAGTTTGCGGACGGCATCGACCGCCGCTTTGCGGTACTCTTCGACGCTCATGTCATCGACGCCTTCGACACCCATCGCTCTCGCGATGTTCGCAAACTTGTCGCCGGTGGTGTCCGCGTTGAACTCCATGACGTTCGGGAGCATCATGGCGCAGGCGACGCCGTGGGGCGTGTCATAGACCGCGCCGAGCGTGTGTGCCATGGAGTGGGCGATACCGAGGCCGACATTCGAGAAGCCCATACCGGCGATGTACTGAGCGAGTGCCATACCCTCTCTGCCTTCCGGCTCGTTGTTGACCGCGCCGCGCAGGTGCTTCGCGATGAGCTTGATGGCTTCGAGATGGAACATGTCGGTCATTTCCCAGGCGGCCTTCGTGGTGTAGCCCTCGATGGCGTGGGTCAGGGCGTCCATACCGGTGGCGGCGGTGAGGCCCTTCGGCATGGAGGCCATCATCTCCGGGTCGACGAACGCGACGACCGGCATGTCATGCGGGTCGACACAGACAAATTTGCGTTTGCGCTCGGTGTCGGTGATGACGTAGTTGATGGTGACTTCCGCGGCGGTGCCGGCGGTCGTCGGAACAGCGAAGATCGGGACGCAGGGGTTCTTCGTGGGAGCAACGCCCTCAAGAGAACGGACATCGGCAAACTCGGGGTTCGTGATGATGATGCCGATGGCCTTGGAGGTGTCCATGGAGGAACCGCCGCCGATGGCAACGATGAAGTCCGCGCCGGATGCTTTGAAGGCCTCCACACCGGCCGTCACGTTTTCGATGGGCGGGTTCGGCTGGATGTTGGAATAGACTTCATAAGGGATGTTCGCTTCGTCCAGAAGGTCCGTGACCTTCGCGGTGACACCGAACTTCACGAGGTCCGGGTCGGACGCGACGAACGCTTTGGTGAAACCGCTTGCTTTGGCTTCGGTGACGATCTCTTTGACGGCGCCGGCGCCGTGGTAAGAGGTGGGGTTCAGGCTGATACGGTTGGCCATAGTATGATCTCCTTTTTGTGCAGGGCGGTCGCGCCCCGGCATCGTTAATTCTTTGACAGTCTCATCATACCCCACTCCCGTCAAACGAAACAGGTTTTCATTTAACCAAAAAAGTGTCCTCGTTTCAAGAACGCAAAAGCCCCCTCCGCCGAGCCGGCGGAAGGGGCGCATGTTCGTTTCGTTTACATTTCGATGTTCACGGCATCCTGGATGTGCTTCTTCGAGTAAAGGACGACGATGTCGCCTTCCTTCAGCATGAGGTTGCCGTTCGGGACCATGGAGCGGTTCTTCCGGCGGACCAGGACGATGAAGGTCTGGCGGGAGATGTCGAGGTCGCGGATGTACTCGCCGTTCCAGGGGTGTTTGCGTTTCAGGATGATCTCTTTGAGGTCGAGGTCCCACTCCTTGTCGTGGGCACTTTCGGCGCCGAGGAACAGGGTGTCTTTTTCCTGGAGGACGACGTTACCACGGGGGACGATGGTCGAGTTGCCGCGCTGGATGACAGCGACGACTACGTTGCTCGGCAGGTTGAGGTCCATGATCTTCGTGCCGACCCAGTCGTCATTATAGTTCAGCTGGACCTTGATGAAGTGGAAGTCCACTTCGCCGGTCTCCTCGTCCATCTCTTTGAAGCGCTGGTACTGTTCGACGAATCCCGCGGAAATGATACCGGTGGGGATGGCGACCATACCGACGCCGAGGAAGGTGATGATCATACCGATGATCTTACCCGCTGTGGTGATGGGATATACATCGCCGTAGCCGACGGTGAGCAGCGCGGACGAGGCCCACCAGATGCCGGAAAGCGCATTACGGAACACGTCCGGCTGTGCCTTGTTCTCTACGCTGTACATCATGAGGCTCGCGGAGACCATAAGGACAAGGAGGATGAAGATGGAGGACAGGAGCTGCTGTTTCCGGCTCTTCAGAACGGCCGTGATGGTCCCGAGAGAGTCGTAGTAGGCGTTGATCCGGAACAGACGGAACAGTCGCATGACGCGGAACAGACGGAACACGGTGCCGCCCTGCGGGAAGAACCAGGGCAGGTAGTAGGGCAGGAACGAGATGAGGTCGACGATGCCCCAGAAGGAGAAGACATACTTCCCGATGGCTCTGCCGGTCCGCTCCTGGGGGAACAGCAGCGGGGCCGTCCACAGGCGCAGGACATAGTCGATGGCAAAGAAGGCCACCGTAACGGCTTCGATCCAGTGCAGCGCTGTCGCGTAATGCAGTTCACAGTAGTCGAACGTGAACATGATGCTGCCGATCACGTTCAGGATGATGAGGACAAAGCTCAGGATGTCGTAACCGCGGGTGATGCCGGTCTCGTTGTAACCGACTTCCACCATCTGGAAAACTGTAGTCCGCAGGCTCGAGAAACGGCGCTTGTCGAACTGCGCCTGCTTTTCGTCCCGGCGGTCCCGGGCGGTCTGCCGGCGCTCTTCACGACGCTCCTGGATCTCCTCCCGGCGCTCTTCCCGGGCCGCTTCTTTCTCATCCTTTTTCATCTGGCGTTCGGCCAGCTGGGCGAGGCGGCTCTGGGGTTTCTTCGTCGGAGACGTATCGTGCTCTGCCGTTTCCATATCGACGAACTCTTCCGGTTTCTCCGGTTCCGCGCTCGGGGCATGGGGCGTCACGGTCGTCTGCTCGGTTGCCGGGGCAGGGCCGTTCGCCTTGCGCTTCTGGATGTCCTCCAGGAACTGGCAGTCCGCGTCAAACTCTGCGTCCGATTCAGTTTCCGGTACCGGAGTCTCTCCGGTCAGAGGCATCTTTTGCTCTTCGTTCATAGTCGTACTGACTCCTTATTTTTTCGAGCCCGGCAGGATGTTGCCGAGGGCAGCCGGAAGGTCCGTGGGTCGGAAGAAGTTCAGGGCCATCTGGCGGCGATATTCCATCGTCGGATGGAACGCTTTTCTGGTCTGTTTCAGGACATCCTCCGGGATGCCGTCCGTCATGGAGTTGTAGAAGGACAGGGCATCCTGGCGGCGGCGGGCGCCTTTCGGGTCCCACCAGCGCTCCGGAGTACACTGGCAACCCCGTTTGCGGGTCTTGTACATGATGGGGCGCAGTCTTGTCAGGAATTCTTCATAGTCTTTGCCGGGACCGGCCCAGCCGACTTCGGCGACAGCGAACATCCGCGGGAACAGGGTCTGCTCCAGAGAGCCGTTGTCCTTGATGCGTTCGGTATAGACGGTGGCGATGAGCCCCTGCAGGTTCGGGTCGTCCTGACAGACGAATTTACCGATGTGAGGTTCGATCTCGTAGACCCGCTTCAGCGGGATCATGCTGTGGGGGTAGTCGAGGTGGAGTTCGAAGCTGTCGGAGTAGACATACCGGTGGCCGTCGTCCGCGTAGTCCAGCATGGAGTCCGCGAAGTTCAGGGTCCGGAACTGGACCATACCGTTCACCGGAGCGTTGACCGCTTCGAGTCCGTCATTGTAGAAGACGGCCTCTTTGTCGTATTTCTTCAGGATGTCCGCCACGCGAGTCAGGAAGTAGCCGTACAGTTCCTGTGTACCGGGCAGGTCCTCTTTTTCCATCTTGGTATGGCAGACCGGGCAGGTCTCCCAGTCTGTGGTGACGGCAACGCCGCCACCCACGTGGAAGTACTTCGACGGGAACAGAGATGCGACCTCTTCCACGATCCGGTCGAGGAAATCGTAAGTGCCCTCATAACCGGCACAGAGGATAGGCGCGTAAAGCCCGCCGGCCGTCGGCAGTTCCACTTTGTCATTGTAGCAGCTGTACTGCGGGTACGCGTGGAGCAGTGCCGTCACATGGCCCGGCAGATCGATCTGCGGGATGACTTCGATGCCGCGGGTCTTTGCGAAGGCCACGACCTTTTTGACATCGTCTCTCGTATAATACTTCCCGCCGGAGGACAGTTCGAGCAGTTTCGGCGCGCGAAGGATCTCGATGCGCCATGCCTGGTCGTCGGTCAGTTTCCACTGGAAGACATTGAGCTTGCAGAGGGACATCTGCTCAAGGACCTTTTTGAGTTCCTCGACCGGAACGAAGTTGCGGGCGCAGTCGAGCTGCAGGCCGCGAACGTCCCAGCGGGGTTCGTCCGTCATGGAACAGAGGTCGGCATCGTTGAAGTCCGACAGCTGGTAGAGTGTCGTCAGCGCGCAGATAACGCCCTCTTCCGAGGCCGCCTCCACGGTGATGCCCTCTTCCCCGACGGTCAGGTGGTATTCTTCCGCCTTCTCCGCGTCGATCTTGTTCAGGAACAGCCAGGGCTCCTGTTTCGTCTCCGCGTCAGCGTCCTGCACCGGGATGCCGGTGCGTTCCGAGAACGCGGTCAGACAGTAGTCTTCGAACCCGCCCAGGTCAGCCACGAGGGTCTTCGGGAACTCGTAGTTCCCGAGCGGGACGCGGACCGGTCCGTTGATTTTCGGTAATACATTCAGCATGGTTCTGCTTCCTCTCCGATTTTTCCGGGGCGAACGATGATCTCAACGATCTCCCTCGGGTTGAACAGCCGCGGGATGAGTGGTGCCGCGGTATTGGAAACACCGGTGCCCACGATCATGTTGCCGTAGGTGCCCCGGACGTATTTTGCCATGAAACCCTGTCCCGGTGCCAGGACGCCTCTCGAGAAGAAGCGCCACTGTCCGCCGTGGGCGTGGCCGGACAGGATGAGGTCGATGTCCTCATGGTTTCGAAGGCCCGGGTTCCCGGTGAACGCTTTGCGTCCGTCCGGTTCTTTGATGTAGTACTCGGGGTGGTGGTTCATGAGGATCTTGAAGCCGTCCTGCCGTTCGAAGTCGGCCAGCCAGTCGAACTGGGTGTAGGGCGTGTGGCCGCCGATGACTAAATCGCCAAACCGGATGAAGTCGTTGTCGAGCAGGACGACGCCCGTCGCCGTGATCTCCTCCGGTTGCAACTTCGGGAATTTGATCTCATGGTTGCCGTAGGAGAAGAAGGTCGGAGCCGTGTCGGCGCAGGCCTTCAGAAACGGGAGTGCCCGTTTGTAGGTCTTGCGGTGCCGGTCGACGATGTCTCCGACCACGAGGATGGCATCGGGCTTCTCCCCGGCCACCTGGGCGATGATGTCGTCGAAGGGTTTATTGTGAACGTCGGACAGCATGACGAGCTTGTAGGTGCTGCTCACACTCGTGCTGACCCGTTCGTAGGTCGTCAGTTTCATCAGCTTCTCCATTCTACCCACACATCGCCGGTGCCCAGCGCTTCCGCCAGGCCCTCCGGGTCCGTCACGGAACCGATGCGTGTGTAGGAATAGTCGCTTTCAAAGGTTTTATAGAAGATGACCAGCGTGTTGCTCTGGAAGAGCATGATGTCTCCGGCGTGGATGGTCCCCGGCCGGGTGGCGCTGGTCGGAAGGGTCGAATAGTAGTAGTACTTCTCGTTGCCGTTCAGTTCGGTCATCTCGAGGTCCAGGGGCAGCTGCGCCTTCAGCGCCTGGGCGGTCTCGTTGTTCTCGAGCCGTACGGTGAATGTTTTGTTGCCGACGATGAGTTTCATGCTGCCTGCCTTCTGTGTGGTCGTGGCGGTCGCTTCCGCCTTTTTGGTGTTGCCTTTCTGGACGTCGCCCTCCACATCTTTCCAGGTGGTGACGGCGATGTAATTCCCGTCCTTGTCGGTCGCTCTGGTCAGGTCCGGAGACACGGCGGTCTTCTCAGCCTGCCGGGCGGCTTCGACGTCGGCGGAGGTATCTTTCACATCCTGACAGCCGGTCAGTAGCATCCCGAGAAGCAGGAGGAACGTGGTGAGGCATGCGGCAGTACATCGCCAACCGCAACGAAAATGCTGCTTCATACGGGCCCCTCCCCTCTGATATCTTACCCTTTATCTTACCATGAAAGGCGATCAACTGCCAGTTTTGCTTTAATAATTAAAAATAGTACTACTTTAAAGCAATCAAGTATGGTAAACTTGATACATCTTTTGTGTTTTGAGAAAGAGAATCTTAACGGAAGGTGGCATATTATGATTGTTAACGCAGTCACTGCTGTTTCGGACTTTTTGTGGGGCTGGCCCCTCATCATCATTCTGTTCGGAACGCACATCTTCATGACCATCCGGACCGGCTTCATCCAGAAGGATGTTTTCAAAGCTATCAAGCTGTCGGTCACGCCCGACCCGGACGCCACCGGAAACGTCAGCCAGTTCGGCGCGCTCACCACGGCCCTGTCCTCCACCATCGGTACCGGCAACATCGTCGGTGTCGGCACAGCCATCGCCCTCGGCGGCCCCGGCGCAGTCCTCTGGATGTGGATCACCGGTCTCCTCGGCATGGCCACCAAGTATTCCGAAACCATCATCGCGGTCAAGTACCGCGTCAAAGGTGAAAAAGGCGATATGATCGGCGGCGCCATGTACGCCCTCGACCGCCGGCTCCACATGAAGTGGCTCGGCATCATCTTCGCCCTGCTCGCGATCATCGCCTCGTTCGGCATTGGCTGTACCGTTCAGGCCAACGCCATCGTCACCAATGTCACGATGGCCATCCCGAAGCTGCGCCCGGGCTTCATCGCCATCATCCTCGGCGTGCTCGTCGCGCTCGTCATCGTCGGCGGCATCCGCAGCATCACGAGGGTCGCAGAAAAACTCGTCCCCATCATGGCACTGTTCTATGTGGCAGGCTGCCTCGCCATCCTGGTCATGAACCGCGCTTACCTCGCAGAGACCGTCAACACGATCATTCAGGCGGCATTTTCGGCCCGCGCAGCCGGCGGCGGGTTCATCGGTTCCACCATCATGATGGCCGCCCGCTACGGCACTGCCCGCGGTCTGTTCTCCAACGAATCCGGTATGGGTTCCGCGCCTCTGGTCGCATCCGCTGCCCAGACCCGCAACCCGAAACGTCAGGCTCTGGTCTCCATGACCGGTACGTTCTGGGACACCGTCGTCATCTGCCTGATGACCGGTCTCGTCCTGGTCTCCTGTGTCATCCGTCACCCGACCATCGACGCTTCCAGCGGCAACGGCGCCAACCTGACCGCACAGTCCTTCGGCTCCATCCCCTACATCGGAACGCCCATCCTCATTCTGGGCCTCATCGCCTTCGCGTTCTCCACCATCCTCGGCTGGTACTACTACGGCGAACGCTGCGTCGTCTACCTCTTCGGCGAGCAGGTCATCGTCTTCTACAAACTGCTCTGGATCATCGGCGTCGTCGCCGGCGCGCTCGTCGAGCTGAACTTCGTCTGGTCCTTCTCCGAGCTCATGAACGGCCTCATGGCCATCCCGAACATCGTAGCTGTATTGCTGCTGAGCGCGGAAATCGCCAAAGACACGAAAAAGTACAAGGGCAAGCACATCGACGACGTGGACGACACGGAGATCCCGGTCGTCAAGAACGCGAAACGCGGTGTCCTCCACATCAACATGGAGGACATCAACCACACCGACTGGTGATCCCCAGTCGACCGACAACCTCATACACCATAAACCGGCTTCTCTCCCGAGAGGCCGGTTTTTGTTTTACCGATAAATCCGAATTTGTCGCCCTTCCTCGGTGATATCCGCCCTCGCAGCCGGCGGTCGGAGCCGCCTGGTAAGCTGCGGTGCGTATTGACGCCCTCCGGGCTTGGGTGCCACAGTTCTCCAGTGCTGTCAAGGGCGCTCCTGAGCGCCACGTCCGCGTGGCAAAGCCCTATGACAGCCCCTCCGCCCCGTGGCATGGGGCAACCAACAGGCCAAAGGGGCACTGCGGCCCTTCGGCCTGCAAGGAGAATTCTTGTGTAGAGACAACACACGGGGCTTCGTTTATATTTGACTTTTTCCCTTCTCAGGCCATCAAAGTCAGACTAAAAAGGCTTGTGGCATCATTTTGGTCCGCTTTTCAGACCCTGCCAGAACACCAAAGTCAGACCAAAAAGGCTCGAGCCACTGTTTAGGTATGATTTTCAGACCCTGCCAGAACACCAAAATCAGACCAAAAAGGCTCGAGCCATCGTTTAGGTATGTTTTTCAGACCCTACCAGGCTACCAAAGTCAGACCAAAAAGGCGCGAGCCATTGTT